>Ga0209110_1000001_pt1 | contig 110307 bp, 57 predicted proteins | sample TexAe_OM2H0_O1_FD_187939 | JGI IMG/M metagenome (GOLD analysis project Ga0209110, IMG submission 187939) | Forest soil microbial communities from Davy Crockett National Forest, Groveton, Texas, USA - Texas A ecozone_OM2H0_O1 (SPAdes) (version 2) | ecosystem: Environmental > Terrestrial > Soil >...
ATCCTACCCTGTGGGGCAAGAAACGCACCTGCTCCCTTATCCGCCTAAGCATTGTCATACCCTGTGGGGCAAGGAGCGGCAAAGCCGATAAGCGGCGTGAAGTACTATGTTGACCCCGCATGCACAGTGAAGGTAAGTAGAAACAAGCGGTATGATGTGTAAATAACAGCCCCAGCTCCTGCCTGCGCAGACTTCCCCTCGTCATTAAGCTAAATTATAGATAAGATCACTAACTGAAGAGTGTAAAGATTCTAAAATTAAATTAGGTCATAGACCAAAAAGTACAGTAGGAATTAATAAACAAAATAATACTATAAATTCTCTTCTATCTATATCCTTTAAAGGTTTTAAATGCTCTGAGTAAGTTCCAAACATTAACCGATTATATAAAAATATAGAGTAACAAGCAGTTAAAAAAATACTAGATGCACCTAATACACCTATAATTGGCGATCTTTCAAATAATCCAATTAAAGTCATTTGTTCACCTACTCATCCAGTAGTTAGAGGTATACTCGCATTAGCTAGAGCAAATACTAAAAAGAATATAGCCAATAGAGGCATATATGTTGTTAGACCTCTAATGTATTGTATTACTCTGCTGTGAGTTCTAGTATATAAAATACCTCCAACGACTATAAATAACGCAGGTGAAATAAAACCATGCCCTAAAGATACTAAAATCCCTCCTTCTATACCTATTATTGAATTAGAAAACAATCCTAAAACGATTAAAGCACAATGACTAATAGAAGATAAAGCCACTAATGCTTTAGAATCATGGCTTCTCAAAGCGGATAAAGAAGCATAAATTAAAGTTATAATACATATACCTTGTAATAAAGGGCTAAAAAAATTAGTGGCATCAGGCAAGAAAGATATCATAATTCTTAAATAAGCATAAGTAGCTAATTTTAATATTACAGCTGCTAAGATTACTGAACCACTTAAGGGAGCTTCTACGTGTGCTCTAAATAATCAACCAGTAAAAGGTCATAAGGGTGTTTTTATAGCAAAAGCTAAGAAAAATGCTAACCAAATAAATTTTTGATATTCTAATTTAATTTCCGAAACACTTAACAATGCAAAATCAGTAGCTCCTAAATAACTATATACTTGAATTATAGCTAATAACATAAATAAAGAACCAAATAATGTATATAAAAACAATAAAAAAGCAGCTCTCACTTTCGCTTCGCTCGCCCCTCATACACCTACTATGAAAAATAAAGGAATTAGAACACTCTCAAAAAATATATAAAACAATAATAAATCTAAAACTACAAATACTGCAATTTGTAAAGTTTCTAGCAGTAATATTGAAACTAAATAAAATTTTAAATTTTTTTCTATGTCATTATGCGAGGATAACAAAGCAACAGGTGTTATAAAAGTAGTTAATAGTACAAAATATAAAGAAATTCCATCTATCCCTAAATTTAATTGAATAAACTCTAAACCTTTTATTTCAGTAACAAATTGATAACCTATATAATTAGAATCAAATTGTATTCATAATAATATAGAAATAATAAAATTAATAAGTGAAGTTATTATTGCTATTTTTTTTAAATTACTATTTTTTTTTTCTGTTTTAGCCTTATTTAATAATTCAATTACCCTGCTATACGGCCGCTGTGTGTTTTCTTTTAAAGACTTCAAAATTTCTAACTTATTAGTGCTAGCTACATTATTATTGACAGTAGTCACGCGATCCCCTTGATTAGAAGCAGGGAGAGGAAAAGAAATAATAAATAAGGAACCTAATATAGGAATAATTAATAAAGTTAAGGGATTAAATATATTCATTCTTTTTTTTTAATTTTTATCATTTCAATGAATCATATCTTTGGACCTAGAACCATACGCCCAACCTCCGTGTGTGAGGATTGGAGGAAGTTCGCAGCGTTCACATCGTGGGTAGCTGATACTCTTTTACAGCTTTCCAATTTTATATAAATTTAGCGCAAGCGCTGACTAGCACCTTATTCTAAACCATTTTTTTCTTGTTGGTTGGAGGCTCATTTATATGAAACTGTGCGAATGCTATTACATTAACCGCTAACCTCGGCTACACGTGTCTATGCCTTGTTTGTCCTCACTCAGCACGCGGCTAGGTATATGCGCATACTAAGTAGGAATAGAATCGCGCAAGCGCCTTGCAGTAAAAAGGAGCCAAACTACCCCCATTCCAAGGCTGAGTAGCGCGGCCTTACTTTTATAGGTTTTATTTTTAAAGCGCAATATTTGCGCAAGAGTAGGGGTTAAAATTAACTAAATAAACTTTATCGCGTCCCTCCGCTGGGAACTTGGCCCGTAGGCTCACGTACCTTCGGAGCTCGCACCTGCGGAATAAGGTGTGGGGAGGCGCTTAGTGCGTAGCAGCTCTAACGCTTTATTAAATAAAGCTGTTCTAAATCGTATTATTATAACTGCATAACTTATCCTACAAGGCGCTTGCGCGATTGTATTCTGGCCGCATAGCTGATTAAAGGGCAGTTGTTCACTCAATAACTACAAGAACCCATACTTGCGCTTGTGGCGCTCGCGACCTAAACTCTACATTAAGGGAATCCACAGTTTAAGCTTATAAACTCTTTACACTACAACCAATCCATCCCCGCACCTACATCTTGAGGCGGCCTTTCCTGGAGGACACAATCGGTAACTAAGTAACCAGCCTTTTCGCTTAGGGTTCCCTGTGCGGAGCTCTTAAAATTCACGCAAGATAATGTAGACTTAGTATTAGCCTAAACTTTTTTTTTTGCGCAGCCTTCCTCCTTCCGTACCTCGCCTTATTCCTAACTATTGTGCTTGCGTTCCCGAAACAACTCCTACGGGCTTGATAAGGACCGAGGGAAAGCATAGCGCCTAAAAGTAATGGTTACGAAGCAAGCGAGGCAAGGCTTTGCTGTTTAATACTCCGCAACAAGCCCTTCGGGAGGGACAATGGTAACATGTTGAGCCGTATGAAGCGATTAAAAGGTCATAGCCGCCTGCCTCCTCCGCCTAAGTTATGCGAACTTCAGTGGACATGTACACGACTGACCGTAGGAGGAAAGCGCACTTAGTTGCAGTGAACAGAGGGTTAATATGTGCCTTAACTCTAAAGGGTAAAATCAGGGACTTGAACCCTGAAATACGTCGCCACAAGACGTTGTTTTACCAATTAAACTAATTTTACCTTTCTATTACATGCCGCATAGCGGATAAACCTCTATACTATCATTACAAGGTTCTGTTTAGTATATGCTTTAATTATCATAAAGGTTGCTGGGGCGCCCTACACACTTTAAATGAATAAAACAATAGTTAGCTGTGGGTGTGAGTGGAGGGGTCAAACAACCGTAGTCTCGCTTTTAGGTTACATGATAGGGAAGTAGCCGTCAAAAGTACATAAGAAAATCTTGTATCAGGTAGCTATTACACATGGCTTTTATTTCACAGCTTAGCGATGTGTACACTCCTTATCCCTCGGTTCATCGCCTTATTGCTACTATTGTGCTTGCGCTCCCGAAACAACTCCTACGGGCTTGATAAGGGCCGAGGGAAAGCATAACGCCAAAAAAGTAGTGGTTACGAAGCAAGCGAAGCAAGGTTGTGACAGCCACTTTTACACATTATACCCTTGTCTGATACTGAGTATTCGGACCACTGCTCCCTTAGCTACTGTTTCTCTTCGCCTTCTTTTCCTTAATGCGGGCCGCTTGCTTTAGGTGACGTACCCCTTCTGTTTTATAAACGCGCTTAGGTCCCCTTTCTTTTGGTTATAAAAATAGCATTGCTGAGGGATGCTGAAGCGGGTGAGGGGTGCTGTTATTAAAATATTACAAGCGGAGGTTTGATAAAAGCTAGACCCTAATAAGACCATTAACCGCTACGCGCCTAAACATAATTATTATACGGACTAGAGGTGAGTCGAACACCTAAGGGTCTCCCCGAACAATTAGCAATTGTCTTAACTTACCTATGTAAACTAGTCCCTTACCTAATTATTTAATTAAAGCGTATGCGCATAACCAGAATTTTGGTAAGCGACACCTCTGTTGCGAAATTTGACCCTTAAGGCTTGTTAATCTAATTGGTTTAGCTTAAATTAAATAGAGAGTGTCCCCAGGATGCAGCTATTACTGCACCCTGTAAGTCTGATTGTAAGCCTTTCCCTATACAACATTACTATCGCTCCGCTGTGCTTTATAGGCGTATGTTTAAATTACCAGTCCCTACATTATAGCCAGGGCTGTATATTTTAGCTCCCTAAAAAATGACCTTTAATTAATAATTAAATACGCCGCTTTCCCTTCGCGCTGTGTGAAGGGATAGGCCAGAGGCTCTGCCACACTGCTGTTTTTATAAGAGAATACAACTATTGCGCTTATCATCCCTCCACTTACCGTGTGGCGTTGCTCCTTTCCTTCAACCCGCTTAACGGCTTTATCCTACCCTGTGGGGCAAGGAACGCACCATCCCTTATCCGCCTCAGCTTTGTCATACCCTATGGGGCAAGGAGCGGCAAAGCCGATAAGCGGCGGGGGACAAAGCTGAGGCGGGGATTCATGCAGGGGCGGCAAAGCCGAGAAGTGTGGAGGGGGGGTTGCATATCCCGGAGTTAAAAAGCGATGGAGGCAGGGTATAAAGGTTTACATTATTTATTACGTGTTGAAAGTAGCCATAAAATAAACCCACAAGGCTTGTTATTTGATTATAGCATATAACCCCTAGTGATGCTATGCGGTGAATACTACTATAATGTAACTGTGAGGACCAAATGGAGAAAAAGAGATTTGAACTCTTACAGTTGTGATGCAAACACAAAGGACTACCGTTATCCGATTTCCCCTTTACACCCCCTGCCTTTAACCGCTGTGACCTTCAGCACCCGTTCCCCTTTATCCAGCGCCTATTAAGGGTCACACGCCCTATGTTACAACTTTGCCGCTGTCGTATACTAATTAAAAAAGAATTTGAGTGATGTTCTACTACCCTGTCCATACCAGCACCTGCTTATGCTTAAGCATGCTGTTTATTTTTATATTGAAACAAAAACGCAGTTGTTCCATTTTATCGCTTACAAAATAAGGAGCACGAGAAAGGAAAGCAATGTTATAAAGTATTCAGAATGCTAGATCCTAAGGCTAAATTAGATGTTATAACAATGACCCCTTTTTTTATAGGGCAAGCGCCTTAATAAGATTAAAACCTCAAATTATTACTACTTCTTTTAAAAAGAAAAGGAATATAATTCATGACCGCTGCTCCCTCACCGTCACCGTCACCGTCACCGTCACCGTCACCGTCACCGTAACCATTGGTGAATGGTGAATGGTGAATGGTGAATGGTGAATGGTGAATGGTGAAGGGTGAATGGTGAGTGCCCCCTAAATTAGCCATATCCCTTTAGCATACCACCTTTTACAGGGCCAAGTTGAGAATGTAAAACAATAAGCAATAGTAGAACCGTAAGGTTTGCCTATCAGACATGTAGTTCCTTACATTTACTAGCCTTTGTGTAGAGTATTCTTAAAATTAATAAGACTGCCGCTATCATCTACTAGCCACTAGACCCTCAGTTCTTAACTATCGCTTTAGCCCTACGTTTAAAGTGTTAATACTAAGGTTTACCTCCGCAGGTGGGCCTATTAATAAGAGCACCGTAGGTTTAAGGCTTATCTCCTTGTCTCGCGGTATGAATCAGAAGTAAGGTTATGACCTCAGCCCCTTCGGCTATAAGCGGAGGCTCATAAAACATTAGCCATAGGCGCTTATATGACAAGTGCTTATAATATCATGCTCCTGCTTCGCAACCCCCGCTTGCGGGGGGTAGGTGCTATGCATGCCTTCCCTTTTTTCTTTTTCATTACACAGCGGGAATAGTTGCTTACCCCTCTTGCCCTTCACACCTCCACTATTGTCCCTTGGATTATGAGTGGTGGCTCAGTCACACCCCCAAGCGACCCTTACACCGTGAGCTTAAGCTGTTTGGATTGAAAACAAAAAGAGAATGGGTAGTATGCTGTTAATCCGCTATGATTATCCCTCCTCCGTTTCAGGTAGCTGAGGCAGGGGTGTTGTAAACTGCTCCGCAACAAACCCTTCTGGATAAGTCCGGACGCGGGGCTATGGTATCCTTAACCCTTCACCGCATCTGCACGCGGGTTATATTTTGAGACCCATAAAATAAGGCGAGGCCGGATGAAGCAAGTGATAGTCTCTTAAAGTGCTTAAATCAAAGGGTGCATAAGGATTGTGCTATTTAACCCCAGTGATGTATTTAATAGTCATATATTCGCTCAGTTAGGGGTTTATACTACAGCTTCCCGCTATCCCCGCCTAACGGAGGAGGAGGAAGGCTTGTAACTAACAGATAATTCGTTTTCTATGTCGCGCGCGGTAAGAGCGACATCCATAAGAGTGTTTTCAATAATACCTAAACAAGGAACTATAACTAAAAACCATGCAAAGTAAAAGATAGTAGAAATTTGTCCCACCATCACAAAAGGTGGTTCTGGATGTTGAGCCCCTATAAACATTAAAATGACAAAATTAATGTAAAAAGCCCAAAGAGCAACTCGCATAGCAGGTCTAAATTGACTACCTCTAATTCTAGACATATCTAATAATGGTAATAATAATAATATAAATAAAGAACCGAACATAGCTAATACACCTAATAATTTATTAGGTATAGATCTTAAAATAGCATAATAGGGTAAAAGATCGTATCGCCACCTCCCTCCCCATTCACCTTTCACATATGGTGCCGGGGATGGTGCTGGACGCGCTATATTTATACATCGCTATTTGAATCTAGGCTATGACTGGAAAAAGTAGAAAGAGATTTAGGTTTTATTTTATAAAGCATATCTTTATGCATAAATTCGTTTAGATGGTTTCTAACAAAATTCATACTTTCTTCTCAAATGTACAATCTATAACCTTTTTGGTGATTATGAATAGTACACTTAATAGTCAATTCAGGCAAAAATAAATTTATTAACTTCGCGCAAGCGCTTTGTAATAAAAGTACATCCCCGTATGATAAACTATATGTGCTTAAATGTAAACCTTTGTTCTGTAGAGAACCGTCATCCATAATTCAGTAAGCTAGTGCCCTAGGTGTTAATAATTGATTTATATTAGAAGGTACAATTTTTTTATTATTATAAAATAAATTTCTATAATGGTTAAAACAAGGTAGAGTGAATGTAGTAAAACTAATAGAACTATAAGTTTTATTGGTTCTTTTATCTATAAAAGATCTAGATTTGGCTTCAAATTCTTTTGACAAAAAAGGTTTAAACATACTATAAACATGATTAAAATAGTTTAAATGGTGCTCCCTTAAACTACTTTGGGCATAAATAAACCGACTATTACCATTTCTACTTTGAATGTGTCCATCACCTAATAATAAACCAATCATTATTTCATCTAAAGGGCTATTAATTTGAATATTTGATCTTTCGGCCTTAGTTACCCTTTTTTTAATAGGTTTCGATCCCTCCACTGGTGCAGTGTGTAGCATATCCCTGTGTATTTTTATATAAGAAGGATACATAACAACATTAGAATCAGCCGATTTATTATAATTACATGCCGCATAGCGGATAAACTTATAGAAGTTATCAGATCAAATTATATATTTATAAATATATATCGCGTCCCTCCGCTGGGAACTTGGTCCTGCGGGATAAGGGGTGGGGAGGCGCAATTAACATTTTTTTACAAGAATGATTGGACTATATCTTCATCCTTATTTTCTGCTAGACCTATCTCTAGATTGAATAGATCATGTGTTAGCATACAGGATAAAAGGAGCTTTACGTATAGCCTCTGAGGACCCTACTCATTTTATTTGTTTTATCGGCTTTGTGCTTCCCTTTCTCGCCTTCCTACTTTGTAGAGTTGCAAAGCAAGAGGGGGCGCCCGGAGGGCTGCCTCCGAATGAACGCAAGCCCTTCGGGGAAAGTAAATAGAATAAAAAGCCAAAGCTAACAATTAAAACTTTGGTTTCCTGCTGATTGTCCTTTACACTTGTTAATTAATAAGGCGCTTGCGCGATAGTTTAGTCCCCCACTCTTTTCATAAATAAAAAGGAAAGCTAGGGTGGATGAGGGTCTACTTGTATTCCAAATGGATATCCCTCGCTCATAAAACGCTTATTTCTTATTAAGCTTAAACCCCGTAGTTAGGGCAAGACTCTTGTACTCGCATTATCCCGGAGGGGTTGTGCGCTTGCGCGATCAAAAGGGAATAAAACGAATGAAAGGAGTTTCCAGCATATAGTAAAGTATATTTATCATAAGATTACTCTAATGCATGACATCTTTTATATCATTCAGGTACAATAGATGGTGGTGTTTGCATAGGATTAGCTGGAATATAATTGTCAGAATGACCCATTACATTAGGGAATCAACAAACAATTACAATTAATACTAACAAAAATGCAATAATAGTAACACCATCTTTAAAAATAAAATAAGGGTGCATTGCTATTCTATCACCATTCCCTGTAACACCATTAGGGTTATTTGAACCATGTGTATGAAGCATTTATTTTATTTAGTGCGCTAGCGCGATATATTTAATTTATATAACATAGTAGGATGCATATATTTTTCAACTAAATCAACAAGTAAAGGCAGTTGACTTTTTTAGATATATAAAGTATGTTGTATATCAATGGATGTTTTATTAATAGTAGCCTTTAGACCTTAATTTTTATCTAATGCATCTATTTAATGGTTTAAATCTTCAATTTTAAACGCATTAGTATATAGTTTCAGACCTGAACCCGTAAACCCTCCATCGTCCATTATTATCCGCTATGCGGCCAAGCCAAACTAACTCTAGTTAAATATTTAGATATATTTAAAGGTACTCTTTCAGCTTCGCAGCTTCGCAGCTTCGCAGCTTCGCAGCTTCGCAGCTTCGCAGCCCTTCAAAGTAAAATAAATCGTAGAATTCATTAAAACAAGGTAAAGCCATCGTAGCTAAACTTATATTATATCTACTCTTTTTAGTATCTTTATTTATGATAGTAGTAATTGAAGGGCCTTTTAAAGTATATTTTTTAAATAAATCGTATAAATGTAATAAATAATCAGTATTCGCAGAACCTTGTCTGAATATTAATCTAGTATTCGCATTTACTTAAAATTTCCTCATATATACATCACCCAATATATTACCTATTAAAACTTGTTTTAAAAAATCATCTTACTTAAAATTAGATCTTTCTATTTTATTCAATCTCTTTGGAATAACGGTGCGGCAAAGCCGAGAGTTAAAAAATCTAGTAATAGAATACAATTTATTATTTTGTATCAAAGTGATATGCTTATCCTCCCCCGTGGGGCTAGTAATATTAAATATATAGCGCAAGCGCACAAATAAAATTTGGACTTTCTCTTTACCCTAGCTTATTTTGATAGGATATCAAGCGTAAAGTCTCTGAGGAGCCTACTCACGAGTTAAACGTTTTGGTTTCCTGCTGATTGTCCATAGTATATCTTTAAAATTGTCACTTTAACTATATTATTTATAAATTTAAGATATGGCTCCAGTTCATATTCTAAAAAGCCTTAAAAGGCGTAAAAGTATTTAAAGCTTTAGGAGTTTCCAGCATATTGCTTGATCTACTAATATATTTTACAACATATAGAGCCCTTCATTTTGAGCTATAAAATGTGCTACTACTAATGCTGCTAATACAAAAGGCAATAAAAAATGTAAAGAAAAGAATCTATTTAATGTCGCATTCGAAACACTAAATCCTCCTCAAATCACAAAAAAAAGTAGCCAAAGAGTTTAACTTTGACTGACCTTCCAGCCTCGTATTTACACCTACCACTATCCTTCTTTTATTTTACTAAAAAAAAAGCCATAGGATTGCAAAGCAAGTCCCAAAGCAAGCCCAGTCCTCGCTTTATACCTCCGCTTATCGTCTTTGCCGCTCTATCCCTTCGGGAGGCATAGCTGAGGGCATAGCTGAGGACAAAGCTGAGGCGGAGGGATAGAGCAATGGGGCACGGAGCGAAGGATAGATTGTTAGGCTATAAATGTATAAGGGAGGAATAGAAGGTATTTAGACTATGTCTTCAACCAATAGGCGCCGAGCAGCTCCGCGCTAGAATAATTAAAGAGAATCTATTGGTTGTGGGGTTCTCGTGTCAAGCTTATTGTAGGTATTACTCACTTGTTAGTCGTTGAACGTTCTTCATTCTTTAAATTATACCGAATGAAGCTCCGCTGCAAGTAGCTTAAAATAGAGGATTAGCTATTTAAACGTCCTTGCAATTCTCCCCATTTGCCAGTAAAACATTACTGTTTTAAGGAGCCGATATTTATATGGCGCAAGCGCATAAATATTATTTAGAACCAGGAAAGTGTAGGTTATTGTATCTCTTACTTTTTTTTAAATTATTTAATCATATAAAATATTGTACAGATTTTAAACCAATTAAAGGATGTAATCCAGAAAATGAAAAAAAGTTTATAACTTTTTGTACATCTTTTTTAGAACTAACAGTAAACTGAGCGTATTTATTTTTTTCAATATATATTCTTCTTTCTCGCGCAAGCGCCTTATCAAATAATAACTTGAAAGCTTCAAATAATTCACTATGTATTCTTTGTTTTAATTGAAAACAACCATCATTATTTTCTTTAATAAAAAAAGATCCTTCAGCATTAGTAAAACCTACCAATCAATTTTTAAAAAAGGATAAATTTACATATTCTTTAGCATCTGTAGGCAGTATATTTGTCCTTCTTTCTGCTAATAAAACATCTCCCTTTATACTAGGTATATCCTTATACATTTTTATTTCATTCAAAAGAATACGCATTGCTAAATCAAATTGTTCTCTTCTACTCGAAGTTAAGAAAAAAATATTATGATGTTTTAATAATGGAAAGACTACTTCTTGTAAATCAGTTCTATTAAGGACCAATTTACATATAGGATGTTTATTATCTTTATATTTTGTAATTTTTCCAAATTTGAAAATAGAATGTATATATTCTAAAGTAGAAAGATCTTCTATACTTAAAATTAAAACTAATTTTAAAGAAATATAGCCTCTTGTTGTTTTATTTATTCCAATATACCCGTCTCCATCTATAAGACCTACAAAAAAGGCTATAAACTCAGAGGGTATAGATAAATATTCTGTTTTATCTAATCTTAATTTATTTCCTTTTTTTAATGCATTTACATTGACTGTACCTATTGTTGGTAAGACATACATAATACTTGCATTAATTGTATCATTTATTTTTAAATTAATAATCGTTTCTAAATAATCATTATAAGCGCCGCCCTGAAGGGAGCCGACAATATTTAATTTTGACTCAACTAAATCTTTTCCAAATACAGGTATTGCTGATAATAGATTAGTAATAACCGTCGCACCTCATAGGCTCATTTGCCCATAGGGCAATACATATCCCAAGAATGCAATAGCCATTGTAAGTATTAATATAATTACACCAATCGACCATAATAGAACTCGAGGTGTTTTATAACTGCTATAATATAAACCTCTTGCAGTATGAAAATATAAAAATAAAAAGAAAAAAGAAGCTACATTAGCGTGCGTATACCTTAAAAATCAACCTGAATTAACATCTCTCATGATCAATAGTAGATATAAATTTGCAATATAACCTTTCTACTCTTATTTGGCTTTAAAGTCCAAATTTGTGGTTAAAGTCTAAAATCCAAGGACCAGTCCTCATAAAGGGGTTAATAAATTTGTTCAGCCCCTCCGGGATAAAGCAATATCTATTAGTGTAAAGCTTACCACTATCGATATATCGCCGTACAACCATAGATCAGCGGTCTATCCCTATTGCTGCACAAACTTCCGCATAACTGCCGAAAGGGCTACCTTTGAGTAGCTTTTTATTATCATAGACTCAAACAGTTAAAGGCCCTTTAACTTTTGAAAACGCTTGTCCTAAAGGAAGGTGTGACATTTGAGGTGTAAGTATAACAGGTAAAACTGTATTAAACATTTCCATATCTATCAAAGGTTCAGTAACGTTTATACCTGAATTACTATAGCGTGAAGTGTTTATAAAACTCGCTATTTTTACTCCTTACTGCCTACCTTTGGTTAAATAAAAATATCCGTATTTATGCATGTGTAGTACTAAGTATCAATACATCAAATCTATACTTTTATTTTTCGCGTTTGGAAAGGTAAATATAATAAGGCGCTTGCGCTATTGTACTAGAGTGTCATACAATGAATCCTTTATTCTGATAGGATAATACTATAACTCTAGTGTTTTTATGAGTTATGATATAAGGTTTTAAAGCGGGACTATTAATAGTAAAACCTAATAAATTAGGCATATTCTTTAAATACAGACTAATATTTACCATCACAAACTTGCTTTATCCCGGGGGGGTTGCTTCGAAAAAAGGGGTACTAAGTTTTTTAATCCCTCCGCTTCAACAAGTTGACAGCGGCTTGTGCCTTCACCTTCTATAAATCCTAACAGCCAATATTTATTTATAGGCCTTAAAGGGATTAAGTCCTTATTATAGGATAAACGCCCACTATTCATTCCTTGGATTATAGACAGTGCTAAAACCTTATCCTCACCTGTAACGGCTGTGTTTTTAGATTCGCTTAGAAGTAATAACATTTTTTTAAAATCTAAGTAGTCCAAATATTTTACAGTCTGTAATGGATTGGCTTCTAATATAGGGACTAACCGCTTTAGCATACCTTTCACATCACGTACTACATATACACTACTATTAATTTGTTTTTCTACATTTCCTAATCCTAGATATTCTTGTATACGATATAGTATTGGAGTATCATCCGTATGTAAAGTGATACGAAATGCCAAACGTTAATTATTTCTATCTAAAAAAAACTTGAAAATTTCATTCAGCATCAATAAATCAAGACAGCCTTGCCTCAAACTCTAAGTTATTTATAGGGAGAGGTCCTGCTTTTTTATACAGCCGTAGTACAAGCGGGTATATTGCAAATTAAGTAATCTTACCTTGGACTATATCATCAATCAATAACCTTACGGTTTAAGCTATTTATTTACATGCGCCACTTACCACATGCGACTGCGGAGCTGCGGAGCGATAAATTTAACTCGCATCGCAGGGAAGGGTGCCTTATCCTCCCCCGTGGGGCTAGTTATATTCTTTTTATCCAGATATTCTATTGTAAATAAACTATTGAAAGCCTCGCGTGTAGTCTCTGAGGACCCTACTCTTTATCTTTGTACTATTTACAAAGTTAAATAAGGTTTCCTGCTGATTGCCCATTGTTCCATCCTACAGATTTTAACTAAGATCTAATATTCTGTTGGGCCCTCGTCATAGGCGTAAGGATTTAAGAAGTGAGATATTAGTACTAATAGGTTTTAGAGGTTTCCAGCATATAGCGAGGTTTAAAGAACACACCAATAGGATTTGTATATATGTTCTACACTTATGAATGCTAATTCTACATTAGGTGTATAGTTGGATCGAGTACCCGCACCGTGGTTAGACCCATAGGGGTTTACTGGCAACGATTACCCTTCCACCGAACCGTACGTGCACCTTTCAGCGCATACGGCTCTCCAGATACGTCAACAAATATTTATAAACTTTTCTTAATTTATCTCAAGCTAAGTCCATCGTATTTTCCTGTATGCACCTTATTATGGCAAGGGACACATAGCGGTACTGTTTTTCGATTTAGTCTGCTCATGATTTTAATTAGTGTCGACTTATCTTTGGTATTTTTCAGGTGTCTTAGATGGTGCATTTGAATATCAACTGTTGCCCCACATATTAGACAAGGCTTGTTCAGGATATTTGTTTCTTTAGCGCTATAGAGTACAGCAGATAGAGGGTCATATGGGAGTAGAGATGCTGAGTTTGCAGAATACCATCTGTTAATTTCCATGTACTTACTGTTTAGGTAAGCCGCTGTAAGAGAGGCAGGTCGATCAAATATTACTTCTTTCTGCTTATCCCCTGTTTTAACGGTTACCTTTATAGGCTTACCGTATTGGGTGAACACCTTACTTAGAGATAACCTATGTTTGGCAGCAATAGTGTGAGCAAGGGAGAATTCTATAATGTATACGAGTTCACTCAAGGAGGTTCTATCTTCAGCTATATTATAGAAGTTCATGAATCCTCTTAGGATGCTGTTATATCTTTGTACTATTTCGTAGTCCGATAGATATATGAATTTTCCAATGTATTTAGGTATTCCTTGTTCATTCGCGAATCCGTTTAGAATAAGTTTGGCCTTTATATAATCCTTAGGGACTATAAGTTTGGGCTTCCCTGTAGATTTTCGAATGTTTAGGATTTCACCCGCTTGATCTTTTCTACGACTAGTGATGTTTTGGCTAGCGGTGTTACATTTAATATAGTATCCTAGAAATTTGGCGTATTCAGTTCCTAGATGCGTAATTTTAGTCTTTTCCATAGATAGTTCTAGTTTTAGAGTATCTTTTAGAAAGACCCTAGCTTCTTCTCTAATCTGAACAGCTGATTCGTATGGACCTGTAATCCCTATCACTCAGTCGTCAGCATATCTCACATAATGTATTTGAGTACCGGTCCTTATAGCCGAGGGTATTGTTCTTAGCAGCGCCCTATTTTTTACAATAGTTTCTTTGATAAGTCTTATTTCTTCTGCAGTTCTCTTCTTAGGTCTTGTAAGTTTTTGGATGTTGTTAGCGATTGTTCACTCTATCTTTCTATATTCAGGGTTTCTAGACGAAATCGGCAGTTTTTGATATTTTTGCTTCAATTCATCTATAAACTCATCGAAGGATGTTAGGTATAGGTTAGATAGGATGGGGGAGAGTATCCCCCCTTGTGGTACTCCTAATATTGAATGCTGGTATTTCCCTTCTTCTATGTAACCAGCTCTAAAGAATTTCCATATAAGTCCCATTATCGTTCTGTCGGGATTGAGTCGTTCAGTTATAATCTGAGCCATTAATTGATGGTCTATGTTATCAAAGTAGCCCTTAATGTCTCCTTCAATCATCCAGGTTATACCCATCATGCTTCTAACTTCAAGTAGTGCATGGTGTACTGATCTTTTTGGTCTGAATCCGAAACTGTTAGGATGAAAAATCTCCTCGCATTTGGGCTCTATAAGCGATTTAATAACGACCTGAAGAATTTTATCCATGATGGAGGGTATACCTAATGGACGTAATTTACCATTAGCTTTGGGAATGTAGATCCTCTTCGTGGGGTTACATTTATATTCTCAGTTTATCACTGAATCTCTCAGTTTAGTTAGTTTATTTATTGAGATGCCATCGAGAGTTTGGTTATCTGTACCAGGTGTCATGTTACCCGGGTTAGATTTGACAGTATCATATGCATTTTTATACAGTTCTATATTATTTAGCGCTTGGCTTGAGATGTTTCTAGATAAAGTTGGTTTAGAGTAATAACTCTTCACGTTTGTTCTCAATATAGAGAAAGGGTGTATTATAATACCGGCCCTTTTCTTATTGATGACAGAATCCTGCGACCCTTTCCTTAAGCCTATATAGGCAAAGGGTACTACGGTCGCTCCGTCTCCCTCCCTGATAGCTGTGCCTATCTCGGGAGTCTTGGTCTCTTGTCCCAAGATATCAATTACTTGACTTAGGAGATCCCCAGTTATCTTAGAGTCGTCTCTTCTTCCATCCGTAGCCTCCAACCTTATAGATGTTCTATACGTCATTTGAAGAGAATTTAAAATTGTGTATGCATTCCCCACAATTTTTCTTCAAAAACTCGTTACAGCTATTTTCGAGATCAGTTTAGCGTACTGTGACAGTTGTATTAATAAGACATAGATGAAAAGTACCTCGCCTTTGTGAGACATATAGCTGGTCTCCTTCAAGACTTTACCGACATGCTCCAGTCCCCTCCTCATTTCGATTACAGGTAAGTCGGTTGGTTTACATGACATAAATTCAGTCATGGTAATTAGAATTACGGGCAGCCCTAAGATTAAAGGGCGCACATGCATTGCTAAAAAAACTCCAGTTAATATTTGTATTAGTAAACAGATACCTAGTAAACTCCCAAAATTCCACATATAAGAAATATTTGCAGGTTGTGGGGAATCTACTAAATAACTATTTAATAAACCAAATATCGGATTAGATTTTAAAAATCGCATTTATACTAATATTTATCTATATATTTGCACTTTATTCTTTTCTTTACTTAATTTACGGCACCATTGGCGGGGTGTAAATAGCACCTCACGCTTTAGGTGGTAATGTATACTGCTACGCAAGCCTCACTTCTAATTTAAAGCGCAGCAAATAAAATATTTATACGCTTTACCTATATAGAGCGTGTTACTTATTTAATTTATCTAAGGGAAATTCACACTTACTGTCCCCTCTGTCGCTTTTCATAATATCGATAAAGCGGGGAGCTCTGCGGTTTATTAATCTTTTTTCTTGGCTCGTCTTGCATGCGTCTACGGCATGATCTAAGCTTGACGGTGTCCTAATTGCGCCCCTCTGCAGTTACTTTTTGTTTATGCGCCTGCTTCCTTCCACTCGAATACGGAGGGGGAAGGTAGCCTGAGGAAGCCAGAGGAAGATAAAAACAAGCCCTTCGGTATAAAGCCGTGGGCGAGGTAGAGGGTGCTGTTGTCCCTCTGCTCGGATAATCATTCATCCGCTTCAGCTTGCGGCGGGGGGGGTTATCCAAACTGCTCCGTACACAAGGATAGCGGAGCGAGAGGGCTGAGCTGACAAACATACAGCGTAGCAATAGATATGGTTTCACCGTAGGTAGTATACAATAAGGGTTTACTCAGATTAAAGTAAGTAAATTATCGGCAGTGCTGCATATTCGTAAGCCAAGCCTTAATTAAGGCTATAGCGGACTAATTTTTTTTTTAACGGGAAAGCTTTTACCTAATTAGTTATTGTACATTTTGGAGAGAAATCCCAAACTCTTATAATAACGCAAGCCTTAGCCAAGCGCCTTCATTAACTCTCAACACAATTGAGTAGAAGCGCAAGGCACTAGCCTCACCTAAAATTACTTAGGGCTAAGGCTTAGAACAGTTAGCTAATACCCCTTTTATCTTCATTTATCTTCTGTTTTTAAACTCTATCCGCACAGCGGCCAGGTCTAATTCAACATATAGCTGACCTCCCCCGCCTAATATGTTACAACTGTGTTGAAAGGAAGGGACTGTTGGTTAAGCTCAACCCGGAGGTGCGGCGAAGTCGAGAGGCTACGCAAAGTAGCAAGCCATTTCGCGTCCCTCCGCTGGCAACTTGGCCCGTAGGGATACGTACCTTCGGAGGTCGCACCTGCGGAATAAGTGGGTGGCGCCATTTGCGGATATATATTAAGCTCCCCAGCCCTGCGCAACCTGCCCAGCACTCAACACTACGAGCAGCTGCTCTTAAAATGAGGCGAAGCATCTAGCCCCTGAAGGGATGTTAACCTAGATAAAATGAATCTTATTAGGTAATAGCGTATAAATAATAATAATAGTAATACCCTCCAATTTCCCCAATTGATTACCCTCCTTATTGATTAGTTTAGCTTAGTTTACTAACTCCGAGTTAAAAATATTTAGTAGCTATTATCGCGGCCGACTGCTATGTATAGACTACTACTTTCCTTCCGCTTGATCCCTCCGCTTCAACAAGTTGAAGCGGGTGAGGGAGATGCAGGAAAAGGAATAAAGAGGCAGGGGGGGGGGTAGGCAATCCCGGAGGTGCGGCGAAGCCGAGAAGCGATAAATAATTTAAAACTTTTTAGTCTTGGACATTCAGGCTAAATTAGAATTTAGTGCTGCTTACTCCGCATAGCGGCGAAGTGTAAATTAAATAATTGCATTAAAGTGAATTAATAAGTCCGCACTGCGGTTTTACTTTACTGGTGCAAATTGCGCTCTATAAAATATGTATCTCAAAGAAAAAATAAATGAATTTATCTAATATGCCAACACAGCTGCGATGAGCGCCACAGGCTTTCTAAAGTAAACCGCATAGTTAAAAAGCAAAAAAAGGAATATAGTGTTAAAATTAGACTATAGCCGCTGCTCCGCGCTGGGGTTTTATACAGGTATTTTTGTTTAACTAGCCGCTTGTCTATGTTAATAAATCAGCGGGTTGTGCTATACTAGGTAAACTCTTGGCCAGTCGTTATACCCTGGATTATTATGCAGGGCGTAGTGGTTTATAGAGTAGTAATAAGTAGAGGCTAGTTAAGTTTCAGGTAGTGAGCTGTCTCCATAGTAGCTGAACACCCCCTCCCCTTTTTTTGAGCTTGGCGCTGGGGAGTTATACCTTGTTTTTATACTATCATAGAGATTATTGCATTATAAAAGTCGCTTGCGTTAGTGCTGCCGCATGCGCTATTAATTCAATTTATACGATTATAGCTTAAAGGAAAAAGGGGATGCGTGCGCTAAAAAAGCCATAGGCGCTAAAATTAATATACAAAGCGCTTCCGCGAGTCACGCTTATATGTCACAATAATTCAGGCTGCTCTACGTATTTTATAAAAATATAAAGTAAGGCGCTGGCCCCCACCTTCCCTCTTGCTACACCCTAATTATGTTGCGTTAGCCCTTCCCCTCCGCTATTATGCACCGTATTATGGTAGGGGTTAAGGGAAGCTGAGCGATGTTTGTAAAAAGAATTATGCTTATAGCGCTGATCCCCCCTTATTCCGCAGGTGCTACTTCCGAAGGTACGTGAGCCTACGGGCCAAGTTGCCAGCGTAGGGCCGCGGGATATTATAAAAATATAAGCGTTGTAGGACGCGGTTAGGGTTTAAAGGGCCAATTTGGGAATAAACCTTCACTATCCCTTGTCCGCATACAAAGAGTGGGCGAATGCGGCTCATCAGCTAGTGTTGTAAAATGTTAGTAAAATTTGCTAAAAATTATCTATTAAAACTAACACCCCAGTTAAAGGATTATAACCTGTAGTGCTATTGTTTCGTTTTGTTTATCCTTCCATCGCCACCTTCGCAAGCCCTCATTGCTTTATCCCGGAGGGGTTGACCACCACCCCACCGCCTTTTTACTACGGAAAGAAGCAACTCAACATCTGCTGCGCCCCTGCTCCCTACTTAGCCTCAGCGAGGTTACCCGCCTCTTCTCGGCTTTGCCGCTCCTTGCCCCACAGGGGTGGACAAAGCTGAGACGGAGAAGGGATGGTGCGTTCCTTGCCCCACAGGGTAGGATAAAGCCGTTAAGAGGGTTGAAGGGGGAGCGGAGAAGCGCCTAGGGATGAGGGATGCTGCCCTCCGGATTAAACGAGTAAAAAGCATGCTTTTTATATTGTGAGGGGCTGCTTAATAATCGCTTTTAGCCTTTTTTGGGGTTTCAGTATAGCTAACCTTTATAGCCGCCCGCTCCACGAGACTAAAGGGTAGGGGCCGGACTCGTAAATGTATCCCATCCGGACGGGGTCGCCCTTATAACTTAACCTGTGCCCCCTTTGCTTAGCCTTGCCCTGTAGCACTTTAAAGTAAAAATTTAATCTAATTAGGCTACAGCCTAGATAAGTCCGTGTAATAAAAAAAAAACCTTCTCACCTGAGATAAGCCCAAGAAGATTTGAACTTCTACAGATTTCTCATCAAGAAATTATTCTAACCAATTAAATTATAGGCTTTGGTTCGCTTATTTTCCCTCCCTGCCTTGTTTACGCGGGGATGCTCCCCTTAATGTTATCTTATTTACCCTTTTGATCCCTAAAAGCACAGCGGCTAAGGCTTAATCGCTTTACTTTTTAGTAATTTAGCTATTGATTACCTTTTTTACAGACATTGCTTTACATAAAAAAATATATCTTTGTTAATTTCATTTTATGTGGAAGCGCTTGCGCTATTTATAGTACAAGACGCTAACTCTTTAATGATTAGACCCATCCCCTGCAGAGGCCGCCGCTATGCTGCTTAGTAAGTAACACTAAACAAGTAAGCGAATCCCGGCTGTAAGGATAACTAACCACTTAGAATGTGGCGCTCCCCTCCCCACAAGTTAAATTTTATACAATATAAGAAAAGGACTAGCTCTTGATAAACTATTTATATAGTAAATAGAAAACCACCACCCCGTCCGCTTAAGCGGCAGCTCTAGCTAAAGCCTCCTGTTTTTTGTAGCCGATGGCTACGGTGCCTGATCAGCATAGGCAGAGGCTAAGGTGTAGTGAAGGTTTGTTTATATTTTACAATCACTCTAAATCTAAACAGCCAGGACACCTGTGGGTTTTTATATAAGCTGTGCGGCTGTTCTGCTATAATCGTCATTTAATTAGGATTCAATCAAATAAATAGGGCGCAACCCCTTTCGCATACCCCTTCGGGGGTCGGTATTTAATTCCTATATGGGTCAGGACTTTGTTTACTTAATTGCGAAGCTAACAGGGGCTTTGAAATATATTATTATTTAGGTTTATAGGAAGGATGTATAGGAGATATCTCACCTCCCGGCCTACTAACCATTTAGGGTGCAGAGGGGACAGGTACTAAAATTATGCGCTTGCGCGATACAACTAGCCGCTGTGCGGAGCGGTAAATACGAGTAAAGAGATTCGAACTCTTACGATAACTAAATCACGATTTCCTAAGAATCACTCGGCTACCAATTACGACATACTCGTTCAAGGATTTAGCTAGTTAGAGCATACCTGCACGCCTCCCCGTTCCAGTATCAAGCACCTGGCTCCTTTTTGTTATATAGCCGTCTACACTATTTCCCTTTGAAAGCCTAAGGGAAGCCGATAAAGCGAAGGAGGGAGGCGAGATATTAAATCCCTCCGCATGCGGACCGTTCCGCACTTTATCGCGCAAGCGTAAACAAGCGGCCGCAGGGACTGACCTGATAGTTACTTACACTTGTGCGCTTGCGCATTACTTAACGCCCACTTTCACCTTCACACGCCTCCGCTTGTTTGCGCTTTTGTTTTTACAGCCTAGCCTCAACGTGCTGATGCAGATACTTGGGTGACAATGGGCGGGGTGTACGGGTATTGTTTTTAGCCAATGAGCCTCTCTATCAGCCTGCAGAGAGAGGCGTGAAGGTGCAAGATCAGCGGAGGCAGAGGCTTTTGCTGTAGGTCAGGCTCGTTGATTATCCGGCACTATCCTTATTTAGCGCTAATCTTAACTAAAAATCCAATCTACAATACGTTTGTTGCGAAGCAACCTTTACAAAAGATTAACGTGCAGCCATTGTAAAAGAAAGTACACATAAGGTTTTGCTAGCGGTTAATTATACGGCCATAGTTATAATTTGTCACGATCAACATTTAGAGCCACCCGCCGCAGAGCTGAGCCGCAGAGCTGAGCCGCAGAGTTGAGCCGCATAGCTAAGCCGCATAGCTGAGAGAGGAGGGGTCTTATGCTAAGCCTTTGTTAGCTTAGTATGCCCAATGTAAAAGAGGCTGCTACCCTTTAAACCTCTAGCCCTAAACTATTCCACTTTTTGGAATAACCTTCCCTTTCCATTGAGGACGCAGTGCTGTTTGCTCCTCTTCCCCCTTTATCGTCTTTTTTGTTTGGTGAGGAAGGATAATCATAGCGGATAAACAGCATTAGGTGACGGTGCCGGGAGGTGTAACGCAACAAGCCCTTCGGGATAAAGGACAGTACGAGCCTTTGAATAAATAACTGTGCATACCTAAGCGAGGCCACCTAAGGCGCGTGAGGGTAAGAGACTATTAAACTAAGGAGTAGAGTAATCGAAACTCTGTCTGTAAAGTGTAAATTTACTGCTAAACCACTCAGCTAACCCCTTTAAGAATACCAGCATTTGTCTTACCTTCAACACCTCCACACGCCTCTGCTTGATTGCGCTTTTGTTTTTACAGCCTAGCCTTAACGTGCAACGTGCTGGTGCAGATGTAGGGGCGTTAAAGTTTATAGTAAGTCCTGCACTGCTTTCAGTACCACCGTCCTCCTCAACTATGTTTAATCCTACGGATCATGTTGCTTCATCCCGAAGGGGTGGATCATATTTATTGGGTCTAGCGAGATAGTCACACGTGATAAGCTAAAGGATAAAAAAAAAACTTACTATGTATTTAGCGTCTGTTGCATGAACGGGGGTTAAATGTTTTTATTATCCAGCAGCACTTTCCAGTACGGCTACCTTGCTATGACTTTTGAGATGTTATTTATATAGCTGAAAACAAATCTGGCCATGTTTTATGAAAACAATCCTATACTTTAAAGATAGCCGCGTTGCGACTAAAGTATATTAAAATTATTATAAAGCTACATGGTTATATAGACTCCTTTTTTCCCTATTTTAAACTTCTTCCCAGCGACAGACAGTTAGTTCATCACGAATGCAATCTTCACCGTTGCGCCTAGTGATCAACGATTACTCGGAATTCCTTCTTCATGCCCACGAATTTCAGTGGTCAATCCGGCTAAATCCTTTTTATATTAGCTTTTTTTAATGATTAGCTCCTCCTTTTTAAAATAATGGAAATAAGAGTTAAGTCGTAAAAGAGTATTTTACGTTTATGTTTTTATTGCGCAAGCGCCTAATAAATTTAATAAAACTAACTTAAAACTATTTCGAATGGCCGCTTAGCGGTTAATTCTTACTATTTGGATATGCTTTTTTATTTTAAGTTCTGCGTTTTGTTTTAATAAAAAAATTAAAAACAAAAAACCAGCATAGCGGTGTTTATACTGATAGCATGCCTATGTTGTGTGTAGCGAAGCAATAATAAGGTTGCAAACGCATTATTAAAAAAAATAAAGACACTCAAACGTTTACTTTTGGTTATTGCATCACTTTGTAAAAGCTCTTGTGGCACATCGATAGCCCAGAGCATTAGGGCCATAACGGCTTGTCTTAGCCCCCATATAGAGTTATATCAACTTTATCAATTGTTAAGTTTAAATTAACAATAGGGATTGCGTCCGTTTGTGGAATTAACCTAAATTTTAACAATACGAACTAAAGACAGCCATGCAACACCTGTATTAAATATGTAAATACACTATCTATCTCCGCATAGCGGCTTGTATAATAAGCTACATTCCCCTTTCACCGTTAACCCATGGGGACGGTGCCGGGATACGCTTGCTCGATAAAGATGTATCCATATTCCTTATGTTAGTCACATTTATTTCTACTTGTTAAACTCAAGCGAACAAAGTCTTTATGACGAGATTACCCATACATTCCTTTCGGAATGATCAAGGGGTCAGATCCATCCAACTATCCATATAGTGGTATCTACATATGCATAGTGGCTTATAAATTAAGTGGGAAGTAGACAAGGATTTTGTCAAGGGACTGTTACTAACTCGTTGAAAAGATAATCATCTAGTTCACGCTTTTAACAAAGCTACATACTAGTTTAACACCTATAGTATTAATTTAGTATACTCGTTTTTAGGTCACTAGCGGCTGAAGCTGCGCCCCTCCCTATAACCACAAGGGCTTAAGGGGAGGAATGCTATAAAAATAAAGTAAATATTTCAGTTTTTATACAAGCTCTGGTAAGATTTTACGCGGATTATCGTATTAAATAACATGCTTCACTCCGTTTGCTCCGAAACCGACTAATTTTTTTGTTTTCAACTTTGCAGTCGTACTTACAAGGCGGAATGGTAATCGCGTTAGCTACGCTTCCCAGTATTAAAGCCTTCGCTTATTTTTAAAAATAAATTATTTTCTATTTTAACTGAATAACTAACCATTCATCGTTAACAGATAGGAATACTTGGGTATCTAGTTGAGATAGGTAGATCCTCTCGAATTTTCCCCCTCTAAGAACCGTACGTGCACCTTTCAGCGCATACGGCTCAAGCAAATGTATAGTTAATAGGACCTTTTAAAGCCCCTTTTAGAATTGATTAATAGGTTTGATTAAACGCTGCGAAATCCAAGTGACATTCAATCACTAAATTGTTTTAGCTTGTTTCCTTCTAATTTATTAAATAAAGAGTTAGAACATAACTTTATCAAAGAAGATATGTTTTCTTTAGAAGATATGTAAAGAATGTAAGTATCTTTTCTATGGCCCCCGCTGCCAATAAGTCTTTTTGCTCTATTAACAACATTAGAACTTATAGACAATCTGTATTTGATTAGCTCTAGAGCTCACCTATCAGTATGCTCTATTGAAAATTCCAATCTTTTTGTTGTTTCACCCTTCAAAGAATATCCTCTGGCTTGCAAGTTGGGAGCTCGATGTGGATAGACAGTCCTTGCATAAAAATAACCTTCCCCGTTTATAAATCCTAGAATTCAATTATCAAAAGCAGTTTCAGAGTTAGTATCTTTATAAAGGCTTTTCAACATATCTGCAGGGGTAGTGTCCTTATTAATAAGAAAACTAGAGAAGTTAAAACTTTTTTTAATAAAATTATTATACTCTTCCAAGCTCTCTACTCTATTAAATTTAGTAAGTACGCCATGTTTTAATCTTAAATATCTTTCTTTTTGATGATAAGTTAATAGAGGCGCTTTTTCAAATATATTTTCGATTAATCACTTTAATTCTTCTAATTTAGTAATAGCTAATCTAGCCTCTTCTTTTTCAGGATATTCATAAATTTTACCTCTTTTTAGCTTATTTTGAATATCAATCAAGAGATCTAAATCTTTATTACTTAAACTAATATGAAAGCCATAACCTATATTGTAATACACCCCACGCTCACTTTTTCTAACTTTAGGAAAAACTTGGAAATTCGCATCAGCATCACAAAACCCTATGAACCACTCTATTCAGTTTTTATTTAAATTATTCTTTTCCATGTCCTAAGATATAATTTTTTTAACTAAAGATTCACCCTTGCGTTAGTCAGCATCCTTTCAGATTAGTTATAATCTATTTACCGCTCCGCGCTCCTATTATTAGCAGACTTCAAAAGATTTGCTATTAATATTCAGCACCCTACCTCTTGTATAAGCAAGCTTATATGATAGGGAGTTTAAAATAGAAAACCTATTCTATACATTACATATAGACTTTCGCTTTTAACGCTGTCCTCTTTCCTCTAACTGTCCTTATTTAAGGAGGCCCATTACTAGACCTTTTGCTAATTGAAATAGCCAGTTATAGGAATTACCCAGTTTCTTTTTAAGTATGTAAACTCTTCCTTAGGTTCCTACTTTGCATAATAAACAACCCTCCGCTTATCGGCTTTGCCGCCCAAGCGGGTGAGGTTTTGTTCATCTGATCTTAACCAAGGACACGCTAAAACCCTTATTTATTATACTTTATTTACATAGATTCGATTACTCTAACCATAGAAGACAGCTTTAATTAGAGCTTTAGACATATTCGTTACCAATTATGCATATCTAATAAAACTCTTATAAGATGAATTATAAGGCCACTTATTACACGTGACAATACTTAAAAAAACTTAGCTGGTCGCACATCCTTTTTTCGACCCTAACCTACGTTCCTCAACGTCAATCTTTACTAGGTAAATAGCTTTCGCCCTTAGTCTTCCACCATAAATCTAAAGATTTCATCCTTACTTATAGCATTTCTCTTAGTACCTTGCATAAGATTCTATCTTTGCGCTCTTATTACTATTGCCTCATCCGCCACCGCATCGCAGTTAGCGTCTTAACCCCTTCTTAACCTTTTGAACTAAAAGTGCCGCTCCGCTAGAAGAAAGGGTAAACCTCCCTCAGCTAGGGCACTACTTATAAGTAGAGGACTTTATAGCCTTACGTTAAAAAGGTTTAATAGCTAGTTTATCTCTAGTGTATATTACCTTTACCTTACCTTTAAGCTTACCCTTAGTGAACCTTGTCCACAGTAGTTGCGGAATTAAGGGTGTAGAAGGCAACCTCCGGCTCCGCCTAGCGGCTAACTGCTTAAGATAAAGTAAGGTAAATATATAATAAAGTTAATTGAAAACTAGTGAGTTCAATGTAAATGCAAAGCAGTCTACGAACCCTTTACGCCTGATTAAGACTATTAACGTTAGCGTTTCTGGCCTTACCGAGTCTTCTGGCACCAGTATTTGGACAACACTTTTAGGAAAGTACTATCATCATTTTCCAATCCTTTATCCTCTTCTTGACACAAGTAAGGATTTCAGTTAGCTAGTTCACTCTTACGAGCATTGACTAATATTCTCGACTGCTGATAGCTGTTGCTACTCGGGATATTTCATTCCCAATGTGGCCATTGGCTCTATCGAGCTATGACTATTGATCGCGGGCTTGGTAGGCTTTTACTCTGCCAACTACCTAATCATTTTAAATCGCATCCTTTTAACGAAAAATTTTCTTTATCCTTAATCCCTCAGTTGCGAAGCAAGAGTGTGGATATAAGCTTATTCTCCAATTAAGAAAATTAAAGGGTAGCTAATTTACTATACTCACCCCTACACCTTCAAGTTTTTAACTTTGCCCTTTTCATATATATATTTATGCCCGTTATCCCACAGGGGAAGAGCTCCGCAGCCATTAAAATAGAGAGGGTGCGGATATTTCTCCAATCTTTACGATTTTCAGGGTCATACTATAGTAAAAGATCCGGATAAGTTTTACTTAAAAATTTGCATGCCTTGAAACTACTGAACAACGTTCAATAAGAACCAAAATTAAATTCTTTATTTAAATTTAAAATAAATTAAAATTTTGTTTGCTAAATTAAGATTAGACCTTTAAAGCGATCTATTAAATTTAAGATCACCCTTCGCACTGCGACTAAAGCTGAAGGCTAAGTAAGGAAAAAAATATTTAGAACTTTTTAATTTTATTTTTATTTGTATAATATACACTGTCTCCTTTTACTTAAAGCAGTAAAAGGTTAGTGATGTTTATTTTTTCTCCTCTTTTAGACTTTTATATATATTGTAATTAATTAATTAATAAATATAGGCTATAATACCTACAGTATTATACTATTATTAAATGCTATAAATTAGAGGTGCATATAACCTTAGCAAAGGGGAGGAGGGAAGCTAAATGGGGTTTAGCCCTCAAATATAACCGAACATAAAGCAAATAGGATAACCTATAGCATGCCTACGCGAGCATTATATTAGGAGTCTACGCTTGCTTAAATGAATAGCTAATATAGCGAGAGTGTAATTGTCTATAATCAACTAAGGTTTTGTTGCGAAGCATTAGACTAGTATAGCTACTAGTAAACATCAAAAGCTAACAAAATGCAAGGCATAAATACAATAAATGCAATTGCAAAAGGTAATAACCCTTCTCAACAAAAAGTAGCTAATTGGTCAAATCTTAATCTAGGCAAAGTAGCTCTAAATCATACAAAAATAAAACAAAATATGCAAGTTTTTATACCTATTATTATAGACTCTATATTAAATAACTGCCCAGTAGATACCGCTCACTCTAAGTTAGATAAGCTAAGCAAGCCCTCATTTAAGAAGAAATCAGGAAAATTATAACCTCCTAAAAACAATATCGCACTTATACAACTAAATAATACAATAGAACTATATTCCGCTAAGAAGAAAAATACAAAAGGCACACTCGAGTGTTCAGTAAAAAAACCAGCTACTAATTCAGATTCAGCCTCTTGTAAATCGAAAGGAGTTCTAGAAGTTTCCGCTAATACTGATATAAAATAAAAAATAAAAACAGGAAATAAAGGTAGTATAAATCAAACAGCTTGTTGATGTTCAATAATGGCTGTAAAGTTCAGAGTTCCTGATAGTATTACCACTATCAATATTGCGGAGCTTAAAACTAACTCATAACTTATCATCGCTGCAGTACTTCTCAGTGATCCTAAAAAAGCATATTTAGAATTAGCTGATCACCCTGCAAATAAAACACCATAAACAGCTAAAGAAGATAAGGCTAAAGTATACAAAATACCCATAGATCAATCTGAAATAACTAAACCTTGACCAAAAGGCACTATTGCCCACCCTAATAAACTAAAAACTAAAGTAACGACAGGAGCTAGATAAAATAAAATTTTATTTGATTGAGCGGGTACTACAGACTCCTTCAAAATTAATTTTAAAGCATCACTGAACGGTTGTAAAACTCCAAAATAACCAACATCTGTCGGACCTAATCGCCGTTGCATAGCAGCTAACATTTTTCTTTCTATTATTGTCATAAAAGCCACTGATAATAAAATAGGTACAATAACACTTAAAATATTAGTAAAATGCAATAAGTTCATAATTATAGCAGCATTATCCTGCCCACTAAAAGGGTATAAATGTCAATTTATTTGTTCCATCGGCAATAATTGTTAATTAATTTTCACATTTTATATTAAAAATCGCTTACCCTCCAACCCTTAGGCTATAATTGCTAAGTAGTAACCTTCTTAGGCTTAGACTTTCCCCGTTATACCCTCGTTCTTCTTACAATACATGTGTTGTAGCTTACCCGCCCGCTCACCATAAATCTAAAGATTTCATCCTTACTTATAGCATTTCTCTTAGTACCTTGCATAAGATTCTATCTTTGTGCTCTTATTACTATTGCCTCATCCGCCACCGCATCGCAGTTAGCGTCTTAACCCACTTCTTAGCCTTCTGAGCTAATAAGGAGCCTTAAATAAAGAATTAAACCAGCGCTTGACTAAGTGTTAGAGTAAATTCGTATTAATATAAAATGATAAAATTTAAAGGCTTATTCAATTACCGTTAAATAACTACTGGGTGCTTTACTAGCGGATACCTATATACAATAACCTAATGCCCTCTGTTATAACTTTAAAAACGTTTTTATGCCTCCGGAGTTTTATGTGACATAATACAATGCGCCTTGCGCGATCCGGGTGGATAGCCTTGCGCCTTAGCCGAATCGTTACAAACAGATATTTTAAATAGAGATCTTCAGCTAAACAAGAAATAAAAAAAAAGTTTAACATTCCTAACACGCACTAAGTTATAAACAGGCTATTTAAAACAGTTTTAAGGCCTTTGTTTAGAAAAGAGTCATCCTGTGGATTTAATATGCGACACCCCCTTAACCGCTAAGCCATACTAAAATGGCAAGCGTGCGGTTGTTCACCGCTCAAGCGTAAACAAGCGTGGAGGCAGGGAGCAGCTAAACAAACAGAGGTAACGTATTTATCCTTTTTGAGATTAAAGCCTGTACAAACTATTAGTCCTGAAACGCTAGGCCTAAATAAAGAATCTGCAAAGTAAAACCCAGAGTAAGTAAATGGTAATTATCCGCTATGCGGCATAAATCAATTAATATTTGCAAAGCAATAAAATTATATATTTGCGCCACAGCTTTTTCTGTAAAAAAAGGACGCTTTACCCCGGACAGCACTGCGGAGGGCTTGTTTATATAAAGAGATTTAATTATTTGATCCACTGTGTTTTTAACGCGAACCTCGGGTGTTTACTGCGCAAGCTAAATAAACACACCACCTTTTACAGCATCCGGGTGCTATGCCTACAGTGCTTAAGGTTAAAGGCTTATGTAGGCTCATACTTCCCTTTAGGGTGTGCGCCTTATGTAGGTAAAAAAAAAGTAGTACTCTTAAAAAGGGTGTGGCAGCGGCTTTATAAAGATCCAATTTAGAATATGTGCACTACTCCTCTTATTGGCCCTCCTTACTTCTCGGCTTTATCATACCCTGTGGGGCAAGGAACGCACCTACGGTTGCTGTTTTACTTTTTTAATTTAATAAACAAAATACAGTATGTTGAGCCCGCATACGGGTGGGGAAACAAGCACTAAAAAAAGGGCAGGCGTTTGAGCGCTTGCTCCGTTGGGCTTGTGACCTTGCTAGAGCAAAGGTAGGCTTGTGTGGCCCAGCATAGCTGAGCGTATTAAAAGGTCTATGGGGAATCAATGGGAATACTTTTGACCTATACGCCTTAGCTAATAGACCATAACGATGCCTCTAAGTGTAGGCTTAGTCTGAGGTTAAGTTACACTACTTATAATGTACTACACTTACCAAATGTCACAAGGGTTAGTCACTATTGGATTCAAAATGAGCTAACGCTAATCAGTAAATATCCTTTCACAGCATACCGGCTAAGTTATTTGCGGACTTCGTAGTTCATAAGCTATGCAGCCCCTAGATGCTTATTCTATGAGAAAATCGGAATAAAGTATAACAGGCCTTGTATGTTAGTTGAAGACTTTCAGTTACCGCTTATGTCGCCTTATTTTAGAGACTTCCGCCTGAGATAATCAAATTCCACCTTCCCGCACTAGCCTCCGCACCTATTCCCCTTTACAGACCTATTAGACTAAGGGCACGGGTATACTAAGGCTGATTAAATAAATATAGCTATATAAACTAACACGATGATCAACCTATCCCTTATTATCAAAACCTTTAGCTTTATCTACAGGCGCTTATTATAATATTCCTCTCGGCTTCGCGGCACCTGTGGGATGATGCAAGCTCCTTTTAGGTTAATTAAATACAAGGCTTATACTAAGATTATTACAAAGGTATAAAGTTACTCCGCTATGCGGCCAAATACATTTTACCTAAATTTACTGTTTTTTTTAAGCAGAGGCCTTCCTTTTCAGAATGCGGTATAGATAGTCAGTGCTGAGGGTATTTTTAGCTCTATTGTAAAAATTAATAAATAACCCTCCCCTCCGCCTAAGCACCTACATGTAGGTGCTTAGGTTGGAGCATGGCGCATAGAGGCTAAGGGAGGCTTCACCCTATATTTATCCCGTAGTGCTTGCTAATGTAAGCAAAGCCTACCGCATATAGGCTAAGAGGGTGCAGCTAGTTATTAAATAAATACTTTTTATCGCGCAAGCGCACAATTAAAATTAGTTTGAGTAGCGAAGCGAAAAAAAGGCGCTTATTAATTTACGAGTAATCAGGCTCGAACTGATAAAATCTACTTGGAAGGTAGAGGTTATACCTATTTAACTATACTCGTTAAAAAGGTAATTGTTAGATAATTTTTATCTTTCTTTTAATAGGTAAGGGCTTAGGCTTAATCCTAATTAACAAATACTTTATTATAAGGCTCGGCTTCAAAAAACACTATATCTATCGCTTTAGGATCTATATCTAAATATAGATAGGGCCTACCCACTGTCCGCTTTCCTTCGGTAAGGAGTAGAGTAGCAAAGCAAGAGGAGGGAGGAGTTTTCAAATAAAGGCAAAGGAGTCTAGTATCTTTTACACGTTTACGGAGATGTAATTAGCTACTTATTTTAAATGAAGGAGTGCGACTGGACTAATAAGCCTTTTTATTAGGTAGCGCTGTTTTGACAAAGGTCTTTATCCCATATACTAATCACCTCCTTTATATACCTTTGCACAGGCTGCTATACATCCTTACGGCCAAAGGCTAAGATATGCGGACTCTAATGTCCCCTTTCTTTCGCAGTAATGTCCGCAGGCTATTTGAATTCGGGAGTAGCGGCGCTGACCGTCCCCTGCCCGCCTCTCTATGCCTTGCCAGCGCTATGCGGCTATCGTGCAGATGAAGTAGATACGCACTCTTTCAACTTTTGTAGTTAGTATTTAGACGCTTACGGGTAGGAACAATAAGCCCCCCCTTGTTAAGCGTAAACAAAGTTTGCTGCGGAGCAAGGGTTACAGCTCCACCACTTTTTGTTTCATCGGCTGCGCCGCACCTGCGTGTGGGGGGCTACAAGGAAGCTAATGCAATGCCCTGCTTACCTTTAGCATATGGTAACGGTACCGTATGCGAGTATGTTGATTACACATGCAGGTAGAGTGGAGGGACCTACAGGCGATTAGGGGTTTATAAAAATCCATTTAGTAAAAGGTGCACACGCTTAGGCTAAAGCTATAATAGCCTTAAGTATTACTATCCGCTTAGCGTCGCCTACTTAACTTTAAGCTAAAAGGTCGCAGAAAATAGGAGAGGAGGGTGCTTAACCCCCCACCCCATCCGCACAGCGGCAAGATATAGGGAATATACCGTTGTTCTCGGAATCTCGCCCTTCCCCCCACATTTTCCGATTGCGGAGGGAGTGGTATGGCCATTAAAGAAGCACATAGAAAAAAGAGGGTAAGCTACTAAAGATACTCATTCTTAGGCCTACTCATTTTTTTTTTAACTACGAGCTGACATTTAAGGGCTTCACTTTAATTAAATACATGGCTTATTGTTATAGTAAAACTAAAGGCTCCTCGTTTATTTTTGCCAGTAAATCTAGATTTTTCAATAAAATGTACTTTGACCCGGGCCAAACTCCCTTCTTGTAGACTTTGTACAGTGAATCTAGGTCTAATACTTTGAGTCATTAAACGTCCAGCTAGCTTTACATTCATTCCCGATAAATAAGAAGATAAATTTACTTTACCCGCTTTGCGGAGAGCATCTTCTCTGTAGGCTTGACCCCGGAGGGCTAGTCATTTTTTTAGGATGGGATATGTACCTACGCTTTCGCTTGCTGAAGAAGGTGAGGGCTGTAATGATTGCGAGTCTTTGTTTAAATCCTGAAAGTTTGACTTAGGGTCTGTTAACTGCTCTTCAGACCCTACGCAATCCCGCGGGACAGTCACCGTGGTATTCACGTCTGAATCCGTAAAAGATAGCCCAAAAGGTAAGGATAGCGCCGATTTATTATACTTAGAATAAAAAAAAGGAGGTAAATAAGACGAAGGTTGAGAAATAAGCATTTTTAAATTTTTAGCCCCTAGTGATTTGGCATCATAACTCGCTATAAGCGAGGCGTTGTTAAATCCGTCGGCTTTGGGGTGTAATAAGGCTCGGTTTTTAATATTAAATAAGCTGTCTAATGCTTGTTTTTTTTCAAAATTATTTTCTCTGCTCACCACCTTCGGTTCCTCGCTTCTATCCGCATGGCCAGCACAGCTGAGGTTTGCGGAGCTAGGGAGTAAGGCGCACGTTTTTACAGGGGCTAGCGGTGCAAGGCTATCCTCCCGGATCGCGCAAGCGCCTTGTAAATACTCGCTCCGTGCAATATGAGATTTATCTAATTCTAAGCAAGCCTTTGTTAAATTCCCAACACTTCCAGGGGAAAATTGTTTTGAAGGATTCTTAATAACAGCCCTTGGTATTAATATTTTAAGCATTCGCCTAAATTTATACTTATTAGCGTTGTATCCTAATATTTGAGCTAATATATTACTATCTTGGAAAGGAAGCTGTGCTTTTATTATTTCAAATTCCACTTTTTTATTAAATATTATCCCCAAAATTAAGCTCAGTCTTTTTAAAGTATTATTAAAATTAGATACTAAAGAAGTAACGTTTAAGCTTTTGTTAGGGCTTTGATTAGGTGTTAGCAGAGGAGTATTAATTAAATTTGTATCATTTAGGGGCACTTCCCGCATTTCAACCCTTCAGGGTTTTTGGTCGTTTTGAGTTTCCTTTACTTCGAAACTGCGTTTCGTAGGGCTAGTTTTTATCTTATTAGACTCTTGCGTGAGATATAAAGCCTCCGCTGCAAGGTTTGGCTTATAGTCGATAGGAACTTCGAGGGGTAAGCTATTAATAGCTTTAATTATATTGCTCTTTTTGTTTATACCTGCCCCTAATTTATAATCATGGTAAAATTTTATTTGATATTTTAATATCTCTTCTGTTTGAGGTCTTATACTTTTTATTTTTTTTAAATTTTTTATTAAAATTTTAGCAGCCCTACCCTTAGCTAAGGATGCATAAGTTAACCCTTTACTTCCTCTAGAAACAATATGTGAATAAACTATGCTACTTATTTCCCGTAAACTTCTTGTAGTAGTATCTAAGTGTTTATCTAATTTAGGTGATAAAAACACAAATAGTCGAATTATAATTTTATCATGATTTAATAAATAAACAGGTTTACTTATTAAAGAAAACATAGATTGGAATATACATTTTAATAAGTATTCAGTTTTAGTTAATAAAGGATATAAATTGTTAACTTTTTTATAACTATATACTACAGATTTCGTTTTAAGATGCAATTGAGTATGAGAATTCAATATAGGAATATAACCTGGACCTAAAAGACCTTTTATATTTTGCTTGGCCGTATTACGGTTTGAAGAATTTACTCTTTTTATTTCTATCATTTGGTTTTTGCACACTCCTGCTCCGCTGTAGCCTTCCCGAAGGTACAGTGGGGTTTTTACTAAGGCGCCAGTGTCCTTTAATCCTTTTAGGGTAACATTCTCGGTTTTCGATATATAAAAAAAAGAAGCACTTGTATTAATTTCTCTTTGTTTCATAATATGTCTGCTACGCGTCTATTATATATCCCTTTTAGATTTTAAATCTAAAATTATATATTAATGTTGTCACATCTTTAATTTACACTCTATACTAGTTAGTCTGTCTATCTTATTCGCTGATATTGCCTAACTATTTAGGGGTGCGGACCTTTCCGCTAAGGGATAAGAGCTCTTGACGGATAAGCTACTCTAGACTTATCATCTCTAAAAAGCTAGGTGTCTAGAAGCAGAGGAACGTCGCACCCCTCCTATTAGTATTCTCTTGCCTTAAGTCCCCGCATTAAGGATGGGTATTCTTTAAGGGGAAAGTAAATTACTTAAAGCCTCATCTTAACTGTAGCCCGGATGTCCGAGCGAGCGTTGCACGTAATTACGATTAGGCGAGACAAGCGCCCATGATGATATGTCAGCGGCAGCCGCTGCGCTATTTATATTTAAAGCGCTGTTATCTGCTCCGCAAACAGCCGCATAACGTAAGGGCAAGGAAGATAAAAAAAAAATAAGCTTACTTAAAACATAAGGCTTAGCTGATTTATTCAGCTAATAATAACGCTAATCCGAGAAGCGCTTGTTCCATTATTAAATCATTTATTTTACAAGCGCTACTGAGCAGTAGTTTGTTTTTAGGGCTACTCTAGACTGTGGCGCATCCGAAAGGGGAGGGTGCTGAGGCAGCCCAAATGGACCGGTACGGCTTTTAATTTCGAGATAAATAAATAGGTGCAATCATAGCCAGTAATAAGATGAAACCTAATAATAAAAATAAAAAAGCACCATATGTATAAAGACCATAAGCCACAGAAACTATTTGAGTATAACTACTTATTAAAGTTTCAGGTCAATTATTATTAATAATAAAGGGTAAAATTTCTTTATCGTTTAAAGCACCCAATCAAGAGGAGTGCTGATGCGCGACAGGCGATAGTATGCTGTGTGCAGATGAATGATTAATTGCGCAAGCGGCTTGTTCTAGAGTAATAGAACTTGCTTCGGTATTCCATATTGAGGTCAAATTCCTATGGGACGCATCACTGAGAATAAGACTATTTTCAGAGCTACCGAAACCCAAAAAGTAAGTACTACTAGAGATTAATGAATTTAAAGTTAAAACTATACCTTTAACTATACTTAATAAAATAGAATTATCTGATACTTGATAATTAGGTATAACAGTACTATTAAGGTAAGAAGGTAAAATATTAAAAAATTCATATATAAACAAACCAGAAACAATTAAAGCTAATGGTATATTTTTAGTATATTGGTAACCTGTTTCTAAAATATCCGTTAATTTTATATTGATCATCATGATAACAAATAAAAATAATACTATGATAGCACCAAGATATATTAATATATAAGATATCCCTAAAAAAGGCATCCCTTTTACCATTAAAAATAATGCAGAATTTAAAACTAATGATATTAAAAAAATTACAGATATTACTGGATTTTTAGAAATTATTACTAAAATAGCAGAACAAATAGCATTAATAATTAACAATTCAATTAAAAAACTTTTGACATTTAAATACATTAATATATTCATTTTTGATTTTTCTAGTTATAAGCACCACTGGCGACATTTTTTAAACCCTCTTATCTAAGTTTATCCGCTATGCATTTTTCTTTGCTGTTTTATCGGCTTTGCGCGCCCATTTCCCGCCTGCCTACTTTGTAGAGTTGCAAAGCAAGAGGGAGCGCCCGGAGGTACGTTCCTTCGGAAAAAATGCGACAAGTCCTTCAGGGTCTCATGATTAGTTAATTTTCTATTCAGACGCTTTAGGCTTATAATTGCTACGCCGTCCCGCTACCTTTATGTAGGAATGCGGCCTCGCTATGTGACCATAGCACTTCCGGTAATACTACACAAGCCCGAAGATATAGACAAACAAGCCCCACCTTTTCACTGCTCTGGCATACCTCCCCTTATATTATCTCGAGGTTTGTTGCACCTTAGCGCCGTTTAGTGATGCAGGCAGCCATGCTGGGAGCTATCCTGTATCGAATAAAGGATCTAGCAAATTAGGAGCGTTGCTTCTATCCCTCCGCCTCAGCTTTGTCATACCCTGTGGGGCAAGAAGCGGCAAAGCCGATAAGCGGGTAGAGGGTTGCGTTCCTTCGGAGGCCGCACCTCCGGGTTAAGGAACAATATAACATACTCTAACGGGGGAGGTATAATACACGTTAATCAAATAGGGAATTATCGCTCTAGTTTCCTTGTTTAAATAGCTGTTCTATTTAAAATAAAAAGACTAGCCATTCGATATATGTATTAAGCGCAACAGTCCCGCTCCCTCAGCTTAGCGGGCTGCTTAGCGGCCCGCAATCCGGCTAGGGAAGGGTGCAACACGTGATTATACTTAGCTAATAATTATTTATTTTATTTTTAACGATGGTCTGCTTATATGCATCCAGTGTTGATAAAGTGTAGTCATAACTATGCTAATTAGTATCTCCACAATCCCTTATCCGTGCCTGCCTTCGCTACAGCGTTCTAAGTTTTATGCGGGGGAAGGCTTTAATCTCTCTTAATTAACCCTTCAGGTTAAAGTTTTACTATATTACGTGTGGCCTATTAGCCTAGCCAATTTATTCAGCAAGCCTCAACACGCGGGGGTTCGCGGCTGTAGTCCTTATTTAGATATAAGCAACCAGTCCCCCCGCCTTAACTTCAGAACTCTCGCCTTTTGAGTATGTGTGGCTTGTGGCGCTAGCCCTCACTATTGATTCGCAACTGTGGAGCCGAATGCTTGGCTAGCTATCCCCACAGGGGGAGAGTTATGCGGATAGCTAATCGGCCCGTGAACCCTGAGCACGATAACTACAGCGTGCTGTTTTACTTTTGATCGCGCAAGCGCACAAATAAAAAAAACAAAAGCGGTAAAGTTGAGAGTGGCCGGAAGGATAAATTATATATAGATGCTGCACTCTTCAACACAAAGTCAGCAGCAATTCGCTAATAGCAGGGCTTGCTCTTCCATCCGCACGCGGGTGGAGGGGTGAATACTATTTAGTGAATGTGGTATACGTAATGCTAAATACACCACGCGCGTTAAATATAAACACTCAGCTTTGAAAATATAACATAGCACTTGCTAAATTTAGATTTTTAGGTAATAAAAAAAATTATCTCCTTATTTTTTTTTTCATAACTTTAAAGCTACTACTTCAGTAACCGGCCTCTGGCATCCCCTGGCTCCCCTTTAACCTCAACTATTGCGCCTTTTTGTTATATAACCCTGCTCCACTGTGCGGTAAATGCTGAAGGTGAGCGGGTGAAAGGGTAAGTCAAAGGCTGTAACTCGTGCGGGAAGGGGGGCGTTACAATCAGCTATACAGCCTTTTAATATATTAATACCTCCTCACACTAGAGATTATTACCCTTTTTTTAACCTGATTATAACCTTGCGCCTTTTACTTTGCTTACTTCTGAAATGAAGGGGATGCTAACAAGAATAAAAATAGGGTAAATAGATGCAGGAACAAAAACTAGTTTTAGCTTTTCATTCTTGTAGGTCGGAGGCTTAGTTAAAGCCCTTTTTTTTGCATGCGCCTTAAACACTGATTACGGCTTCTATTTTATTTAAAATAAAATATGGAGATCACCTACTGTAAAATAATTTATAGTTTGTTAATACGGGAAGGTTACCTACACTAACTATCCCCACAGGGAAGTATTGCGTTTTTATGCAAATTTTATGATCTATAACTTTAAGGCCTCATTTTGGGACCTTGGCCCGGTCAGCTGCGCCTTTGGTAACGTTACACCTACCGTCTGTTATTTTCTGTTCAGATTAACCCCTTCGGTTGCGGAGCAGTGAATAGCATGCTGTAGCAGAGAAGGGAGATAGCAAGAGAACGGTAAGCGATAATAGACCTCCATAGGCGGGATTCTCACATGCTAGAGCGCGTAGCGGGGGTTAATAAGTATATCCGCTTTCCGTCTGCATGCAGAGGGACGGCTATTTTATTGACTACTTTACCTATATTACCAGGGATGCAAGGTGCGTGAGGTAGGCTTAAGCCTACCGTATGTTTAGTATATGGGAGCTCCCGGCTATATAAAAAAGTTAGAAGTAAAGTTTCAACATCTCCCTTTTATTATTTTGTTACGTTGCTCTCGGCTTTGCCGCACCACAGGGGGAGAGTTATGCGGATAGCTATGCGGCTAGTGGACCCTTAGTATAAAAAGGGCTGAGCAGTTGAAGGGTAATCACGCTTAACGTCAAAATTTACGCTTAATTTTCGATTTTATTTTTATCGCAAAGGGTATAAATCTATTGGGTCTTACTTTTTTTTTAGCAGCCGGTCCCCCCCGCACCTCTACTCTCGCATATTTAGTATCTTTAGCTTGTAGTGCCTAAGGTTATCCCTTCACCGCCCCAGCGACAGCAGATTGTAAAATAGGACTAATTACTTACTGCTTTATAGAAATTAAAACTCTTTAGCTTTAAAAGCGTATCAGCTGAGCATCTGTCAAAAAAAGAAGACCTTATATTTAACAAATTACTACTCCCTAGCCGCATAGCGGAGGGGTGGACATTATCGTGTTAACTGCATTAATGCGCAGGGCTTATAAAGTGCTACGGTTTAAATAAAGTATAAAAACTAGTGTAAGCTAGCCTTAGCGTTAATCTCTGTAGGGATATAATGGAACTTTGCAACTTATACCACTATTAACATTAATAATAAATAGACAGGGCTACCATAAAAGCAAGCCTCCCATAAAGAAATCTTTTAATTGCAGGCTCCATGTAGTAATGCGCTTGCGCTATAAAACTCTCCTATCACAAATTTAGGTGATGTAATTAATTATTGACTTTATTCTAATTATATGCTTGCGTATACTTATGAACGATCCAAGCCCGGAGGGACTGGCACTTATCTGCTTAAAGGCGCTTCCGCTATTAATATTATTATAACGGTCTAGTCCAAACCGGGGGCAATATCTAAAAAAATATTACGAGTTTCGAAGATGCGGCGGCTAGGCAAAAGTATATGTTAACCGTTCGCACAGCTAGCCTTTAGGTTACTTAGCTCAGTCCACTATAAACACCAGGTAATGAGGCTGTCCAATAATCGCTTACCTTCAGTAAACCCTCCCTCCGCTATGCGGGCAGAGTTTTATTACTTATCAAGCCAGCGGCTATTGGAAATGAACCAATGGCTATAAGCTATTCAAATATATAGCAGTCCCCTGCGGGGGGCTAAAATAAGCTATTAACCGTTATTAATAACGATTAGAACACCTACCTTTTTTATTGAAGTAAAGCGAAGGACAGGCTCTGGCCGCGTCCCCTCCTTCCTCTTGCTCTTTCTTCGGAAAAAAAAAAAAGACAGGGGACATTTGCCTTGCTCCCTTAGGCTAGGGGATAATAATGCGCCCATGTGATGCGGGGATTCGGACTTATAGGCCCCGAGGTGCGTTAAGCAAGATAAAGTATAAAAAGGCTAAATAGTGTTTAAGCTATTAATTAATAAGTATAACCTAAAACAAGTAGAAGGTAGCTATGTTGAACACCTCGAGAAGCTTAAACCCTAACTGCTTACCGATCCCCCAAGCCGCATAGCGGAGGGAGGGTCAGGTTTTTTTAGGTCGAGTGGCTACCGAGCCAGAGGGACAGTACTCCTTCTCCTCGGCTGTAGCGCAAGTGTTAGAAATATACAGGCATTAAGAGGATTCGAACCTCTGTAAAAAGTATTAACAGTACCTCGCATAACCACTTTGCTATAATGCCTTTAGGTTAGAACAGGCGTGAATCGAACACGCTATCCCTCCTTCCCAAAAGGAGTAACGCACCATTTTGTCTTCTGCTCTTTTTTAAACTTACTGCTTTATTATAAGTCATCGCGCTGCTATGCTTTCTCTTTAAGCACTGCACCTTGCTTATACTACGCTGATCTTTATATGCCGCTGTGCTTAAACTACCGCTTAATTAGATTGGACCGTACGGATTGGACGCTAGCCCTATGTGTGCAGAGCTATGAATCCCTTCCCTTCTTCGCTATATTCCTGCTAAACGTGTATAGCAGGTGCGGCGTAGCCGAGAGACCAGCAGCTATCAAAAAGGGCTATTTTAACTGGCCCCTCCTAAGCCACAATCTGACTATATAATAGGGAAGGTTTTATAAACCCTAAATAGGAACAATGAAGACTTGCTTTTGCTTGCTCCGTTTGCTTCGCTTGCAAGCGCTTAAATGGATTATAAGCTAAACTATTTTCTTTTTAAACTGCAACCTACTGTCTAGACTCCTTTTTGGGGGGCTTTGATTGTAGTTTCCATAGCGTTTATGGTGCTATTGTGTGAAAAAAAAATAAACGCTTTAAAAATAATAGCTTAAATAAGACCTTTAAGGTAGCAGCGCTACTTCGCCGCATTGCGGTGCAAGAGGCGTTAGGCTCCCCTAGACCGCACAGCTAAAAGCGAGCGAAGGGCTGTTACGTGGCGAACTACTTTTGTTTCTGAACTAACTATCCCTAAAAAAGCGAAGGTTGAGGTAAGAATTAGCAGATCCTACCGTAGGGGCCCGTGTACCTGACCCTGGCTAGCTAAAACCAAGAATGAGGTGACTCGAACACCTATCAAAGATTTTGGAGATCCTTATACTAACCAATTATACTACACTCTTTTTAAGGCTATGCTAATCCCTCAGCTGTGGGCCCTGATTAGATTTCCCTGCGCTTGACGGGCAAATACCTGGGCTTGCTAAGCTTCGCGATGCAGACCCTCTAGCTGCTAAGAGTATTAAGGCGACTGCGGCTAGGAGATGTCCCGGAGGGCTGCTGTGTTTCGACGTTTAGGCTTAAATACCCGCTTTGCGCCTTCTAGGTACGGAGGCTTTGAAAAAGAGATCTAATTTTTTGGATTTGACGGTAGCGCCCACACCATGTCTAATCACAATCTTATGGCTTATAAATTTTATTAGGTGGAAAGCGGGGCAAGGGTCAGCTAGGCAATAATTTGAATAGGAGTATGTATCCTTTTTACCTTATAGTTACACAAGCCCGGAGGGGTAGCAGTACTTTAGGTTTATAGAGGAAAGGCTATTACGGATAAAATGGATTTAAGGCTGCACACCTCCGTGGGAAACTTTGAATATTAAACACCTTAAATTTAGGCTATCCTCCTACCCACTTCAGCTTGTACCGCTAAGTGGCGAACCGGCCACTCCACTGTCAACATACGCCGCGCCTCCCTGCTCCCTTGGGCTGGGGTTAGCGGATAAGTGGGTGCTGATTCCACAAAGCCGCCTATATTGGATAGGCTTCCTTTACTCCCTGCTGAACAGCAAAAACAAAGAGGGATAGGCGGATGTCGCTACGCACAGCGGGCTAGAGCTAAGACGTATTCAGTGCAATTCCATAATAAGACTAGCCCTATAGCTTATTTTACAATGAATTATCTGCTTTAAGACCTTAGGCGTCAATTGACCTTTAAAGTTATATCCGCTTGATATTATGAAAAATAAAAGAGGTGCCTTAAAAATCTTCTACTCTATTAAACCCTATACACCGCTATGCCGCCATAGTATCGCGCAAGCGCATAATTTAACAGAAGATAAGGCGTAAGCATAAAATGATTAAAAACCAAGAATGAGGTGACTCGAACACCTATCAAAGATTTTGAAGATCCCTATACTAACCGATTATACTACACTCTTTAAAGGGAAGGTCGAAAAGACCTTAGCCTGCCCCACGTAAGCATTAGGAGCTTATAACAGGAGCTAAACTTTTGTTTTGCTTTACGTAGGGATGCTGCGGGCATGTCAAACTCTAATATATTATTTAGAACTAAACAAAAGTTTAGCGTTTTAAGCTTTTCACAGCTTCCCCTAAGCTACAGCATAGCTACCGCATAGGTGAGGAATAACTCGTGTACAGTTACCACATAGCTACCGCATAGCTGAGAGTAACTATATTTTAACGCTACAGCGATCCCTCTCCAACGCAACAACATGCAGTGGTGCGGGCAATTGGCCTCGTATAATTTTCAATTTAGGTAATTACTAAACGTAGCGTAAATTTGTACATATCGCCTGTTGCTTTAGCCCTTTTCTTGGGGGGGGTTATATAGCTAACTGTTATTTGACAAGGTGCTCGCCATCAACCGCATACCCATAGGGGAAGGCTTGCTTTTATAAAAACGCTGTGCGGGGTAACGGGGAAAAATAGATATCCCCTGTTTCGCAATCTTCGCTTAACCCTTTATAGGGCTTTAGCGTCGCTTGTGGCTTACGAAATGAATCCCTATACCCTATAGAGCGGAGAAGTCGCTAATGGCCGTATAGTATCATAAAGGCTTCCCCCTTTTTTCATGCCTTTTTATAAGGCATAGTAAAGTGCTAAAATAATTTTTAATCCACTTTTACTTTATCTCTTTTCAGTTTTTTTTTTAATATAATAAATAAACCTAACTAAAAAGAAACCTTACCTCCGCTATTATTATTCAAGGTTAGGCCCTTTAAGTCAAAACATGTTGGACCTGCTGTACGGGTATCGTTTTAATACCCTTTGGATAAATGGGGAGGGCCTGCATTAACCGGTACAAGGGGGGAGCTAAGATACAGCCACCCCGGAGGGAGGCGCCATTAATAAATATTTTTAATTAACTAGGCGCTTACCTACCATACGCCCGCAGGTATTAGGAAGCATCTCCCGAAGGTGCGGCCTCCGAAGGAACGCAACCCACCACCCGCTTATCGGCTTTGCCGCTTCTTGCCCCACAGGGTATGACAAAGCTGAGGCGGAGGGATATAAACAATAAAAATACAAACTTATTTTTTTAGTCTTAAATAAACTCACTTTATATGGCACATTCACCAATTCCCCGCTATGCGGTCCTAGGTTTAATCTGTAAAGAGGAGGGGGGGGAAACTCGTATACTCATATAATTCTAATAAAGCGGTGATAAAGAGTTTTTAGAAAGACTGTAAAACATATAGTGCCACAGTCTCTCCCCTATTAGGGGTTAAGATAAAGGATGCTGTAATAACCGTTCAAGTAAAGCATACGGGAGCTGAGCCTTGCGACATAGGCTTAAACTTATAAACAAGCTTTTGAAACGATTTTTTTTTTAGCTGAAACACCTTATATAACTAACCAACAGGAAAGGGAAAGGTACTCTCGCGAAGGAGGCAAAAGATTAAGAATCGCTTACCTCCTCCTTAACAAAGCGTACCGCTGTGCAGATAAGGAGTCGGCGATAATTATAAAAAAGGATAAAATAATATAAACAATATGCTAATAAGACCTAATGTAATATATAAAGCGTAAGTAGTTATTACACCTGTATCTAATTTAGTTAAATTATAGCTAGCTGAGTATGTTCCCTCAGTTAAACCAAATGGTCCTATTAGTTCAATTAACCCTTTATCTAATAATTTAGAAATATCATATCCTAGTTTTAAACCTCCAGATATCAAATAATTATTAAATAAATTATCTAATAAATATTTACCATTTAAAAAAGTATAACTTCTAATAATAAGAGTAGCTAACCCTTTAGTTTTAACACTTAAAATACGTTGTGTAGCTTTTAAAGTATAACTGGCACTAACTATGCTGTGGTCATTCAACACCTTTGGTATTGAGGCAAGTTGGTATTTTGAATCTATTCCGTTTTTCGATTTGGCTCCTACGGTATGAGGTCTATTAATCCGCACAGCCGCAATTGATTCTTTTTCTTCATCCTTAACCAATCCTTGAAGGAAGGATATGCTCATTCAATCAGTTAAAAGAAAGTGCCCATAATGATATAAATAGAAAGCGAAACCAGCACCTAATAAAGATAGAGCAGTAGGCATTAATTTGACATATAAAGGTAAACTAAATTCAGCTTCAATAATAAGAAGATGAGAGGGATGGTAAAATAAACTATTACCTAAGAAATCGGAACCTACACCTACCACATCAGAAGCAACAAAACCTAAAAAAATAGCAAAAAGAGCTAAAATAGATAAAGGTATAATTACTATAGAGTTTTCAGAATGAATATTCAAATAAGATGTTTTTTTTGCATTAGGCGTTGTCAAATAAACTAGATTTATTAATCTTATACTATAAAAGGCAGTTAAAAAAGCAGTTAGTGTTCCCAAGATAAAGGCTAACGAACTTGAAAATTGATAATGACCATAAGCTAATTCTAATATTAAATCTTTAGAGTAAAATCCGCTTAATCAAGGTAAACCTAATAAAGCAATTGTACCAATTAACATTACTGTGTAAGTAAAGGGCATAAATCTTATTAAACCTCCCATTCTTCTTATGTCTTGCGGTTTTCAAAATTAACTATGCATGGTATAAATCGCTGTGTTTCTGTCATAGACTACATGATAAAAACTAAGATCATTTATTAAGCTCATTCTTTAAGGTTTTAATTTTTTTAATACCTTTTTCTGTAAAATGTGCTTTAATATTGATTAAATCTACTATTTCCTTTCAAATATTAAAATTATAAGATTTTAGACCAGCCGCTATGCGGAGAATGAATATTTCGTAAAATGCGGAATAATAGAATTAATGTATCGCGCAAGCGCATAATTTAGATATTTTAAATTCTACTACTCCTCTAGACTCATAAGAATAAACATTCCCAAAGGAACCGAAATATTTTTGGATTGTGCGCTTGCGCGATAACAAAGGTTCTTCTCTAATGTCGAATCCTACGGACATTACAGCTGACGTCTAAAGTACCGAATCTAACTTAGTAGGTTTTGTACCTATGAAAAAATAACCATCGCCTTCTATAAACCCCCTAACTCAATAGGGATTTAGGCTAACATCTTTATAACAAGCGCTGTGCTTTAGGTAAGAAGGTCGAATTAAAGGTATATGATCAGGGAAAGCTATTTTCAATTCTTCTTTAAGCTTTTTATTCATAACTCCTTTTAAAGCCACAATTTTATTTAACCCTTCTTTACTTATATGTTCCTTACTAATCATTAACATTGTACATTATCTTCAAAAACTAAAATCTATAACTTTAGCACTTTGTATTTTAAAAAATGTGGTATAATAACATTTACAAAGGCCGCACAGCGGATATTTAGATCTACTACTGAATAACGAGCCATATTTTTTGTATTAAGAATTGTTATCGTTCCAGCATCATTAAAAAAAGATTTAATACGTTTTAATAAAGCTATATCTTTAATATGCAGCTCTATAATTAATCTCGCTTGTACTCTTCAACCTGTGCTTGTTGTAGAGCTTTTAGCAATTAAAATATTAAAGCTACCCTCAGCATCAATAAAACCTGTCACATATCAAGGATCAAGAGGCCTCAGACCTCCACTTCCCTTGGGGTGCTGGCAGCTGGTACTATAAAAATATTTTTATCACAGTATGTTTATGCGATGAGGGCTTGCGAAGCAGGAAGCAAGCCTTGTATAGTTAAAATATTTTATGTGTACCTGTTTAGGTGATAATGACACCGGAGCGATAGTTGTCATATTGCTATAACTTTTTTTATATGTGCCCAGCCAAGGCTGGAGAAAGATTAAATTTAAAAAATAATGGTTCACTTATTATACGTTTTATTTCAATAAACCTAGATTTGACTCCACACAGCGAGAAAAATATTTATTTTTCTAATACTTTAGTAACAATTAACTTTTGTCCTCACAGCTTGATATAATCTCACCGCATTGAAACCATATAATTTTAAACTTTTTTTTGCTTGATTTTTTTAAGCGCAAGCGACTATTTCTTAACCTTGATGCACCAACCCTTCCATTAAAAAGTAGCCGCTTATTTATACTTAAAGAGTACAAATAATCAGACGCTAAAAGCAAGGAGCAATTAAGTGAACATATTTTATGGTTGCTCATACTTTCGTAAGGGGCCTGACTATATCTTAATTCTACACTTAGAAGAAACTTACTTCATTTATATTTTTTTCTAGCTCTTCTGCCTCCCTGCGTACAGGGTAAGGCAAGAAGCACAAAACAAAGATTAGAGCTGGTGAAGCCCGTGTAGACACTACTACCATATAGTCGATGCGCTTTTATCCTTAATTTTAACTAAATAAAATTTTTTGAAGGAATTTAGTTCCGTGAAGATCCATTTCATTTTCAATCATCTTAAACCTCGTTAGATCGATTGTATACTTTGTCAACGTTTATATCCATTGATAATACAGTGCAGCATAATTTATATGCGCTGTTTCCCTCCCTAGGCATAGCCTACCTAGCACATAGCGAGGGTAGGGACTGGTCTGCCTACTATCCTTGCCTGCAGCTAAGGGATGGCTTTTTATCCAGAGGTAGAGCTGCTGCCTGAGGCAAGGGATGAAGGGTAAAGTAGTTGCTCCGTATAAGACAAAGGGCAGGAGCTAATGCCTTTATTCTAAAAAAAGTAAAGGTTAGGCACTAGCAGCTAGCGCAGGGTTGGCCTGCTCCGCTGCAAAACAATCATAGGCAAATGATTAATTCACCGTACTTTCCGGACTTACGTCAGTACTCGCTCTAGTTTAAGCTTTAGGAATTGCCCGGAGTTTGGTAGTATTAGAGCATCTATTGCTCATCATTTAAAGAATGTATAATAACACCTGCAGATAAAAATAATAAAGCTTTAAAAAAAGCATGTAGAACAGTATGTAAAAGAGCTATATTTCATTGTGCTAAACCTATAGCTATCATCATGTAACCTAATTGACTAATAGTAGAAAAAGCAATAATTCTTTTTAAATCATTTTGAACTAGTGCGGTTGTCCCTGCTACAAAAGCTGTTATTGAACCTACTAATGTGATTACCAGTAAAGCATCACTGCTGTAACTTAAAATAGGGCTAGACCTTAACAGTAAAAATATACCTGCTGTAACTAGAGTTGCTGCATGTAGTAAAGCAGATACAGGGGTAGGAGCCTCCATAGACCCAGGTAACCATGTACTTAAAGGTATTTGTGCTGATTTAGCCATAGCTCCACTAAACAATAATAAAGATATTATAGTTATAGCATTTTCATTTAAATAAGGAGCTAAACTAAAAATAGTAGAATAATCTATTGTACCGAATAAAGCAAAAAGAGCAAAGAAACCAATTGATAGACCCATATCACCTAATCTATTCATAGTTAAAGCTAATAGTGCTGCTTTTGTTGCTTGTATTCTAGTATAAAAATAACTAATTAATAAATAAGAAACTATTCCAATCAAAATTTAAAATAAAGTAAATATTCTAATTATAGCTTTACCTCTTTTTCTTAGCATTTATTTATTATTACGCTTTACTATCCGAAAAAGAAGATAAACAGCAATACCTTTTTGTCAGGAGGTAAAATAAATTGTGAGCGGCTAGGGTTGCTTTTAACCCAAAGGGCTTGTTTTTTTTTTCATTTAATATCCGCTGTGCTTTATCCCTTCTGCGCTTTTTTCCCAGCTTCGCAGGACCGGCAAAGCCTTTTTCGAAGAGAAACCACAGGTGGCTGTTGCCGCGCAGCGGAGGTAAGTTAAAAAAAAGAAACAAAAAGCACTGCAGCCCTAGGTATAATTAGAATATAAGAATTTTACATTATTTCCTGTACTTATCTACCAAAAAGGATTTACGATAGGCCCTAGTTTAAATTTGAGACTCCCTCCTTGCTCTAGCTTCGTAGCTACTAGGAAAGAGAATAAATAAAAAAAATTTTTGACTATGCATTAAGCACCATTTCAGGCACCCATTCTTGAACTAGTCGATCGCGACGAAAAACGTCCCCGACGATCTTAAAATAAAACTCAATTTTTTTGATCGTTTTCAATAATGTCGCAAAAAATATAATTTAAGGTGCACCTTGTCCACGCCCATATTGCGGCACGCACTCTACAGGATCATAATTAATAAGACGGTCCTTCCTCCTGCCTTTTCTTTTAGTAACAAAATAAGTTTTAAGGTAAGGCATATTATTCCCTTTATTCTACAAAGGGCCGCTGTGCGGATTGTAGGATTATGGTAGAGGGATCAAAAAAAAAAAGTAAAGTGCTACTCTTAAATAATCTTTAATTTTACGTTTTTATTGCTTAAAGATAAAGTTCATTTTTTACTATCTATTACCGCAAGCCCTCTGCCTTTTTTTTTATAAAAAACTGCAGCCGGAGGCGCCATCCGCATAGCTGTGACCTAGTTTGTAATACATAGAAGGCAACATATAAGGTTTGACTATATTTGAGAAATCAACCATAGAACTACTTGCAAAATATAAGATATGGCCTTTATTAATACCTGAGGATTGAGGTTTACTCTTTAAATTATATTTTTTATACAAGACAGTTGAAAGGTATTCAATCTCTTCATGAGTAAAACAATTAGTTGCTATTCTAACTGTATTATTAATTTTTGAACCATCATCCATAAATCATACAGCTAAAGCAAGAGGAGTTAAATAATCAGATATATTGTAAGGAATTATTTTTCTATATTTGACCTTACCCTGCGGAAGTGTAGGCGCTTGCTCTTGGTTATATGGAGGAGTTCCTATACTATTTTCATTTAATGAACTTGCCATAGGGATGTAGAACATTTCATGAATTCAATTAAAACTATAAAAAGTAAAACTATTAAATCGGTAATGAAAAAACACTTCATTGTTTTTCTTTATTCGCTTAAACAATTTAGGTTTTTCAGGATTACAATACCCTCTTTGACTAAAAAAATTATGAAATCACATAAGATATTCCACATTTTTACTGCTTTGCTCAAATATAACCCTTGTTCCTATACCTCCTGCACGTTTTTCTAAGTGTGAATCTCCTAAGGTAGAACCTATAATTAAAGACAGGGTATCTATATTATGAGGGCCTACTCTTTTCTTAGAGTTTAATTTTATAGACCCTAAAAGCGGTAAAGCAGCTAAACTCAGAATAGTGGTCTGGCCAGCGGATCCTGCTATATTTTGCCACGTACAATTATAATATATGGGCGCTTGCGCGATAATAGATTTAAGGCATTGTGACATACCTTCTCAACCTACAAATAGAACAAAGTAATTACCACCTGTAACTAATATTAACATAAAACCTGCAAAAGCTGATAAATAAGAAAAAAATCTTTGAATGTGAGGTTGACCTTCCATGTAATATATGGTATATACTAATATTAAAAAAGTAATATATGTAATCATTATACAAAATATAATAGATAATTGATCGAATAGAAATTCTCAAGTTACATTCATAATATCTGAATCTATTCAATTACCTAAATTTAAGATCACAGGACTAGCACATATACCTACTTCATATAAAGCAAATGTAGATAATGATGCAGATAAAAACAAACATAAACAACTTATAAATTGAGAACCCATTATTCCTATTTTTCTACCTAAAAACCCTGAGACTATTGATCCTAAAAAGGGTAAAATTACTATAGAAAGATACATTATTTTAATTTCTAAGGGAAATACTTCCTTTTAATCTATAATAAGCAATTAAAATACTTAAACCAATAACCGATTCCGCACCTGCTATAGCTATAATATAAATCCCGAATGTTTGACCAATGTTATCATCAAAGCTATAACTAGTTATTAAAAATAATAATGTAATAGCTAATAACATTATTTCTAAAGAAATTAATAATAAGATTATATTTTTTCTATTTAAAACAAATCCTAAAATACCTATTAAAAATAAGGATAATGAGAATGTCATATTTTTGTTTTGTTCCTTAAAGTCCTGCAATATGGACCTGTGCTTTTGCGCCTGGCCTAATCCTTAATCACCGCCAGCCCCTGCCTCTTTTTACTGTTCCTTTCCTCCGCTCAGCTATGCTGGCCCGCACTTACTACGTACTACGGATTGGAGCGAACGGTTTGCTGTTTTCTCGTTTTGTCCGGAGGGCTACATTCCTCCTACCCTACCCGCGACCCTTCTACAGGAAGTGCGGGCCAGCATAGCTGAGCGGGTAGGGGGTAAATCAAGCGACAGCAACTGACAAAATTAAATCGAGGAATCTTTAAAACAGTTCAGCTATGCACCCCTCCCCTGCTCAGGTTTGGATAAATAAGTGTGGCTACAGGATAAGTGACAGGTACTATAGGCTGATCTTCTTTGCCCTTTTGCATAAGCTTACATGACTTTTCAAATGTAGCACAAGCTGCTATACTGAAGGGGTTCAATTATGCTACCTAGATCTGCCTTAGCCTTTGTGCCCCCTCCCCGCGACCCGCTGCCGCTTAGTAGCTACACTGTAGGACCCCCTCCGCTCCAACTTTCTTCAGCTCACCTGTTGTGTTACCTGTGGGGGAACCTGTGGTAAATGCTGCCACAACCAGAGCCCCCCCCATCAGAGGTACATCCAACCCACCCCCCCTAAAAAGGCGAGGGATAGCAGCTGGTAAATGGTTAAAGGAACGCACGTGAGTGTAGCCTCCCCCACAAAGGCCTGCACTGCACCCCCGGAGGGAGAGGTATGCTAAGCCAGGGAGCGCTTACGGAGGGAACAGCAAGGGGACAGGCGGAGGATGCAGGGACGGAGGCATAAAAGTGGAGGGGAACGGGTGCAGTAGTTTTAAACAAGCTGAGGGGGGCCTCGTTAGCAATAATTGCCGATCCCTTTACTACAATCCATTGTTAAATCCGACCGCAACACCCTTGTCTGCCTCCTTCTTACCCCTCCTCTTTTTTTTGCGTAGCAGTAAAGCTAACAACTATGTAGCCAACTATGTTGGCTACTATGTGCTCAACAATGTAGAGGCAGCCAAGGGAGAAGGAAGAACCCAGGGAATAAATATAGGAGTAGGGCTAATAAGATACAGCGTCCGACTGCTATACTGATTACACTCCGCAAAGCGGCTGGTTAAGGGGTGGCGCCACTGCAATACTAACCGCAAGGACCACATAGCGGCTAAGGGAGTAACTAGTCATTAATTACCACCTCAGTAGTATACAGATAGAAATAAAAATAACCAAACTACGTCAACAAAATGCCAATATAAAATTGCTGCTTCAAAACCTACATGGTGACCGTCCGTTAAATGATAAAATATTATTCTAATTAAACAAAATAAGATAAATGTTGTACCAATTATAACGTGCGCTCCATGTAGCCCGGTGCTAGCATAAAAGGCACTACCAAATACAGAATCAGCCATTGTAAAACCAGCTTCTTTATACTCAAAATATTGTAAACCTGTGAATAAACCTGCAAAAATTATTGTTATTATTGTACCATATATAGCAGCTTTTCTATTCCCTTTAATTAACCCGTGGTGAGCTCAAGTAATAAACGCACCACTAGAAAGTAATAAAACAGTATTTAATAAAGGAACTGCAAAAGGATCTAAAGCCACAATCCCCATTGGAGGTCAAGTAGTACCAAGTGAGATATCCGGAGCTAAACTGGAATGGAAGAAAGCTCAAAAAACACTTAAAAATGCAAAAACTTCACTTACTACAAAAAGTACAAAACCTATAGTTAAACCTCTTCTAACTTGAAGGGTATGATCACCTAAGTAAGTTCCTTCTGTTATTACGTCTTTAAACCATAATATCATTACACTTGCTGTCAAAATAAAACCTAATAGTAACAGTTTACCCCCGTGTTCAAAACCGTGAAAGCACATTACAGCAGATACAGCCATAAGGAACGCTGAAAAACTAGTTAATAAAGGTCAAGGAGACATATCTACTAAATGAAAAGGAAAAAATTGAAATTGTTTTCTATTTGTCATAATAATTTTAATAAAAATATTTTTATTAGATATCTGATAACTTTAACTAGACTTTAGTCTAAACCTCAACCTCGGCTATAAAAACGTTCCCTCGGCTTTACACCCCCCCGCGACGCTTTGCCCCCGGAGGGCTTGTTTAACTTCCGCAAGCGGATGCGGATAAGGGCTAGTTCCACCTCGGCTCCCGCCAACAAATGCAGCATAAACTTTGCGGAGCTAGGCTACTCCTGCGCCTTACTCCCCTGCTTACCCCCCCTATCCATACACCTTATTCCTGCGGTGCGGCAAAGCCGAGAGCAACGCAAAGCGGCTAGGGGCGAAGGATAGATAGCCCGCTTTTGCGCCTATGGCTCAACAGAGTGGATTTAACAAGAGTTGAAGAGTATGGATTAAAAAAAGGGGAGTCTTGCACCGCAGAGATGTAAAGGGTACAGACGCTTGAGGTTGTAAGGTGAGCGAATACTCAACAAGGTATAGTGTAGTGTAGCACACAGCACTTATTAACCCCCCCCCGCTTCAGCATGCTGAGGCGGAGGCGACTATCCGCAGGAGTGTAGTGTGCCCAGCCCTTGCTAATAAAAGCTCGGCTAAGATTATGTTTTTAGTTAGAGTAAGCAATATTTTCTTTACTACTATGTACAGATTACTTGAAATAAATACTTTTTGGTCCACTGTTTCTCGATTAGCTCTAAGGCCGTTTCCATTACTTGTTATATTTTTAGCCTATAGCGCTATATCTACCTGGCCGCATAGACACCTGTTTTATGCTCTCGGCTTAGCCGCACCGTAGGAATAAGAAGCTAGAGGAGAGAAAGTGACCATTATCTTGTATTTTAACTGTCGAAAAGGCACCCTTGAAATATAAGGGGTTAAATTGCAGATTATAGCTATTAGATGGCCTATCCTCCCCCGCGTTGCGTATCCCTTTACGGAAGGGACTAAGGGCCGCGTTATCACAACTGCATGCCCCCGAAGGGGTTGTTTAACTTCCGCAAACTAATGCGGAGGAGGGCTTGTTTATAAGCGTTACAGACCCTTCGTGGTATGCTGTACGCTATCTGGTAAAACAGAGAGTGACTACTTAAAATTAGGTTTAGCCCAGCGTTCCGCACAGGTTCTATGTTTCAGGCCGCCTCAGCCCTTTTTTTTTAACGTACTGGAGCGGAGATTTTATTTTAAGCAAGTGTTACCTTACCTCCGCATGCAGATAATCTTAAAACCGATCATTGACCTGAAAAATCAAATACGAAAGGCCGAAGTGCTGAAATCGTATATTTAAAACCCTCCCGCCTTAAGTGTTATATTAGCTCTAAGGGTTTATGATAAGACCCGCTTTTTTATTTTTTACCGCGAGTGAAGGTAATTTGCACGGTGTAAGTTAAACAAGCCCTCCTTGCGGAGCTACGCACAGTGAGTAGCGGGAGGTAATCGCCTTTTTTTTTTTTATTACAGCTAGAACAAATCTCAGCTATGCTGACCTCACCAGCCCTCCTCGCCCCGACCCCGCTTCAGCTTGGACTACTGTGCTAAACATATTGGGGAGAGGCGGATGGAGCGGCGCTCCCCCTTGAGAATTGCTTCTAAAAATAGCTGACTCCACATGTTGCCGCTGATAAAGCGCACAAGCATGTTAACATTATTAAGCTGTGCAGAAGAAAGGGGCAAGCGATAAAAGTGAGTGGTTGTCTCCCCCCTCAACTAGTTGAAAGGATGGAACGCTAGGCTGTGCTGTTTTCTCGTTTAGTCCGGAGGGCTGCCTCCGAAGGAACGCAAGCCCTCCGGACTAAAAGCATGCGGGCTAATCATTTCCACCCCTTGCGGTGCAACTATTCCTACGGGAGCTACCACCCGCAATACAATTTTACAGCTTCGCAGGAAAAAGAAGGGAGGTGCTATGTTGAGGCAGGTGGAGCTGTAAAGAAGCCGAGGTGGGAGGATGCTATTAAAAGGGGCAATTCCGTTACTTAGATTAAGGCAACTAAGAAACCCGAAGACTATTATTTGAAACTTTCAAGTTCCCTGCTAATATCTCAATAACATAACCAATTGTTAAAATTATAAAAAAAATTAAAGCAATAATTAACCCAAAAGTACCTATTTGGGACAATGATACACTAATAGGAAAGAATAATAAAATTTCCAAATCTAAAATTAAAAAAGCTAAAGCAATTAAAAAAAAAGAAATATGAAATGTATTTCTAGTTTGTCCTAAAATGGGACTAAACCCACATTCATAAGTTAAAACTTTTTCAGAATCTGGTCTATTTGGAGAAAAAAGCAGATTTAAAAATAATAAAATTAAAGCTAAAATAGGTATGAATATAAATATTATTATTAGAGTATTCATTATAAATTAAATATAATTAATGAAATTAACTGTGTTCCGTTTAATAAGACAGATGGGTCAAGAAAAAATAACAAAATTAAAAAAGTTAAAATAGCTATAATATAGCTATGAAAGTTAGATAATTGGCTGCTGTAAACGACCAAACCTCTCCATTCTATAATGAAAGATTCCTCACACTCCGGGACTGTATTGTGTGTAACGCTAGCGGAAAGAGAAGGATTATCAAAAAAAGTTATTTTAATTACTTTAAGATAATAAGATGCACTTATTACACTAACTAATATTGCAATAATAGATAGAAAATTGTTACCATTTTCAATAGATGAAAATAATACAAACTGTTTTGAGAAAAAACCTATTAAAGGGGGTATACCAGCCATCGAAAATAAACAAATAGCTAAACTTATACTTAAAACGGGATTTTTATATAGTTGACCCTTTAATTCTATTAAATAATTAATATCTGCAGGAGGTCCAACGTGGTATTTGCTATCTTCAATCTCGTTAGCGTTAGTTAAACGGGATAGTGCTAACGATTTATCAGCTAGGCGGTTATACCCTAAAGCCAGCAGTATTAAAAAAATATTTAAACTAGTTATAGTATATTGAACTAAATAAAAAATGAAAGAATCAACAGAATTTTGGGTATATATACCTAAAGCCAATAATAAAAATCCTACATGTGAGATTGAACTAAATGCTAATAATCTTTTTATTTTTATTTGAGATAAACCTCCTATAGTTCCCACTAATAAAGATAATAAAGAGCTTATTAATAATAAGTTTTTTATTTGTTCACCTCCTATAAAATTAGTAGCTTGCGTTAAAAACCCCTGTGGGGCCGAACCTCTCCCTTCTAAAAGTGTAAGAAACGAGTCAAAAACTAGAAATCCTTCTACCGGAGGGCTTGTAATAGCACCTTCAAGCCCTACGGGATAGTTGAGTGTAGGATTATGCACTTGCGCGCCTAGTTCCAATGCGGAGCCTAAATTATAAAAGGTTTCAGGTATAGAAATTTCAATTAAACCCTGTAAAAAAATGAATATTGTTAATTTTACTACTATTGTTAATCATACTGTTACTATAGTAGGTGTTCCATCATATACATCCATGGCTATCAAATTTATCATGCAATTAAATAATATTTTCAATTTCTTCTACTAAACAAGCAATTATTTAAATATTCTTTGCAATCCTTACGACTGCAGCGGGCCCTCAAGGTCTTCTTAGATTCATAGAATAATTTATTTTTTGAATGGATTCAAACCCTGAACTCGTTAAATGTCCTTTAATTTGAACCAATTCTGCTACTCTTTTTCAATCTGCAAAGTCTAAACTTTTTACTCCAAGAATAGGATGCTTATCAAAAAAGGGAATAATTACATTAACAATTTCAGATAATCTTCTTATGTGAAGACTTACAGAGTGTTTTGTTATAAAAACAGTATGAGGTTTTACGACCCCTCCAACTCCGCAACCCACAGGGGAGGGAGAGCTATCTAAACCTTTACCATTTAATAAAGTAAAGTAAGAAGCCAAGGCTTGGATTACCTCTTTATCTCTGAAATGTAAAGTTACTCCAAAAATTAAAGAAACACTTCTTCAAGTGTTACCGGTAGTGCTAGTTGGAGAAATTTTAGATCTAATATTTAAATAGAACGAACCTTCACCACTAATGAAACCTGCAACCCAAAATGGATCGGGTACTCCCTTAAATTGATATGCTGGCCTAGGAACGGGTACAAAATTAAGGAAAGCTGCTCTTAACTTATCAGATAATCCTAAATTAAGTGTGCTTTTTAAACCTACTATTTCGAATACACCTTTTTCAGTTAAATGATCTCCCTTTTTAATAATTTCAAAAGCTTGTTTAAATAATAAAAAATCAGAATATTTTTGAGTGATTAATGGGTATTTTATACAATGATCAATTATTACTTGTAATTCCTTTATGGAATATACATTAAAATTAGCAGTGTCCTTTTTATGTAATGTAATAGTCCCTACACCAAAAGTATTTTTAAAATTATTTAATAAGTGAATATCTTTAACATGTAGTTTTATTTGAAAAGTAAGAGATATTCTTCAATTAGTTTTATATTTTTTATCTTGCCTGATTGAAATCTGAAAACATCCTTCAGCGTCAATGAACCCAGTTAAAAACCACGGTTTTATATTGTTTTCTCCGCCTAGCGGCTTGTTAATAGTTAAAGTAGAAAAAGAAAAATTTTGCGAATTTAATTGTTTAGAAGGGATTTTGACTTGATAACAGATTTCTCTGCCCATTAGAGTACACCTTAAGCTTCTAGCTTTTTTAGCTAAAAACCAACTACCGTCTACTCGTTGCTCTTTTACAGTCGGTTTGACTGACTTAGATCCGCGATATTCCATTTCGTTTTCACTCATCTTATGAGTTGTTACCATACATGGTAAATTACTCCATCCACTAATAATCTTTCGAATATAGCTTGGTATCATAAGCTTTAGGAGTTCCCCGGAGTTTGATAGTTTTTCCCACTCATGTGTTTTCCCAGTACACACTGCAGGAGCTCATTGATAAAAGGGTGCTGCTGATACTTTAAATAAAAACCCTATTAATATAATAATCACTGCAATAGTAAATGCTTTATTTATATCTGAAGATAATTCAAGCCCTACGGGATGCTCCGGCAACAATATCCATAGCCCCGCTCCCTGCGGGAAGGGGGATAATAGCTGTGCTGAAGAAAGGGGAAGAGATTGTACAGATAATAATGTATTTATAGCTTCAAATTGAGTTAAACCAGTATAACTGTAAATAATGGCGGAGCCTAATAAAATTAAACAAGATGATAAACTACCTAATAAAAAATATTTTAAACCAGCAGATGTCGAAGATAATTGATCTTTATTTAAAGTTGCTAATATATAAAGGGCAAAAGATTGAAGCTCAATACTTAAATACATAGATAATAAATCTAAACTAGACATTAAGAGAGAACCCCCTAATATACTAAAAAGTGCAATTAAAGAGTATTGGTCTCCTCTTACTCGCCCCTGCTCCCTTCTCAGCATGCGGGTGGAAGGGGAGGAATCAAGCCCAAACAACTGATTATTTAACATTGAACTAGCCTGTTGGTCCTGCTCCCTCCACCTCTCCGCATTAGCGGAAAAAGTTGTCGAGGGATTGTTGATAGAGGCTAAAGGTCATCCTAATAAAATAGAAGCTCCTACTATTAATAGAAAAATTTCAACCATGTGAGATTGGACAGTCGTTTGAAAAAGCCCACTGAAAATACTTATCCCTTTTCCAATTGACTGAAAGTAAAGGGTATTAAATGTGAATAAAATAGAAACTAATAAGGTTATTATAGTTATTCTATTTATAAATGTTGAATGGATATCTTTTTGTAAATGGTTTATTGAATTAGTAAACATCAAAATAAGAATATATAATACTAACATAACTTTATATTGCGGACCTCGCATTCGGGCTAAAAATTTTTTTTATATACACCCTCCCCGCCTCATATTTTTTCCGCTAGCCCGCCCGGTCACCCATGTCGCGGTGCAAGAGAGGTTGTAGCTCCGCAAGGGTTACTGTAAGCCGCCATCGTTATAAGGCAACGTTGTACCCCCTCCGCTTCAGCATGCTGAGGCGGAGGACTTGTGCGGTTTATCTGCGTGAAGATCTACTTATTATACGGATGAAACATCGCGGAGGGGATAGTTTGCTCCGTCGTCTCTCCCTCTTTGTTTTATCGGCTTCCTCCTCCCCTTTGATGTACAGCGGGGGTGTAGCACCATCCCTATGCCGCTTCAGCTTTGCCCTCCCCTGTGGGGCAAGGAGCGGCAAAGCCGAGAAGCGGAGGGATGGAGTAACGCACCAGCTCCCTTATTTTGCCTGCGAAGCTGGGAAATTGCATGGGGGTGGAAGGAGTCTCCAAGGAAGCCTATACAATGCCCAGCTCACCTTTGACCTATGGTCCCGGAGCCATATGCGGCTATGTTGAGCTTACACTGTAGACTAGGTTTCGCCACACAGCGGTCCAAGCTGAAGCGGGGTAGAAGCGAGCAGCTAGAGGTTGTTAGATAAGCGGAGGCGTGGGAGGGTGGGCCTTTTCTAATCCTTTGGGATTTATAGAGCGCGAAGCTTGTTGCCTCCCCCCTCAACTAGTTGAAGGGATGGAACGCAAGCTTATATTATTTGTGCGCTTGCGCGATAAAAAGGGTTTAAAAATGTCGTCTTAAGCGCACAAATGTTGAGGCAGGTGCAAGGGAGGGTTTAGCTAAGCAATCCCTACAGCGGGATAGGGTTAAGCTTTATTAATATGCGCAGTCCTACAGGTGTGCCTTTTATACTTATATATACGAAATTTTGCGCTTTTATGAACCTTGCCGCATAGACACCTGTAAGCCGAGAGCATAAAACACCTCCTCTTGGGCTAACAGGTGTAAATCGCAATGGCGCGAGGGGTCAGTGGATAATATTAAAATTAGCATCTGGACTACGTTCCACTATGCAAGATAAAACATGCCGCTTCCCTTCCCTAGTCGCATAGCCGCCTACTCCTCTGCTTACCCCCCCCTATCCATACACCTTATTCCTACGGTGCGGCAAAGCCGAGAGCAACGCAAAGCGGCTAGGGGCGAAGGATGGACAGCCCCGCTTTTGCGCCTATGGCTCAACAGAGTGGATTTAACAGGAGTTGAAGAATATGGAAGGAGAGGGGGGGGAGCGGAACTAGGGCGCTATAGACTTTAGGATTGTGCCGGCACCTCTTCATAAGAGTGAAAAGGTATAGGGGAATCTACTGTTCATTCTAATGTTTCAGAAGGTTGGTTAAAGCTAGCCTGAGTATAAGCTATACTTGTACTTGTAAAGAATACAGGAACTAATCAAGGGTTTTTCCCCACTTCTTTCCCATTTACAAATAAATCATATATTATATAAATAAATAATAATGTAGCAACTACTGATACTATAGATCCAAAACTAGAGACAGCATTTCAACCTTCAAAAGCATCAGGGTAATCAGGTATTCTTCTAGGTAAACCTTGTAATCCTAAAAAATGTTGAGGGAAAAAAGTTAAATTACAAATTAATTATTTTGCTTCGCAATTAAAACTAATTTGGACTATATCTTAACGAATTAGCAATATTTATATAGCGACCTTAATTTATTAGCCACTAGCTCGATAGAGCCTGTACTTAAACTGAGCATCCCGTAGACTATGGCTAGAGTGAGGTAATGCTAAACTCCCTGACCTTTGTGCCGTTTTCTCCACCGCTCAGCATCCACATTGCAGAGCACCGCAACCCTGCGAAGCTGGGGGGTTGCGAAGCAGGAGCAGGTAAATGAGGCATCCTCCTGATAAGCGGGGGGAGGATAAAAGATAAAGCAAAGGGTCGGAGAAAAAAAGGGCAGGTATATGCTAATGCAATAATTCGTTTCTTTCGTGTAGTCTCTGAGGAACCTACTCATACTAATAGCATATTAATATTTTGGTTTCCTGCTGATTGTCTAGATACACTTAAGATTGTTACTTTTAAATATCCGTCAGCTGTGCTGTCTATTATCCTCTATTTAGTTTTAGCTACTAATTAAAGACTAGGCAGCACCCCCCCCGAAGGGACGCTTATGCGGATTTAAAGTACTTAAGCTTTGTGAGAGTTCCCAGCATATAGAAAGATTTTTTAATTAGGGCTAATTATTTATTTATTTTTTTCGGGATCTCGCGCAAGAAGCGAGTATTCAATTTTCATTTTTAAAATTTATACTTTCAGGGGTGTCTATTATTTTTTTTATAGTTGTTCATCTAACTTTAAAATATTGTCTAGCTGCATTGATAGAGGGGAATATTAATTCATCAGTGTTTTCTTTTTCTATTTTATAACAAAACACGAATGTTCCTCCTATTCCATACTGTGGAGAAAGTTTTCCTTTTTTTCCTTTATATTTATGAGGGTTATTTTTATAAAATTCTTTGATACCTGAACTAATAGCTTCTTTAGTTTCTATAGATAGTTTACTGCCATATTTAGGATGATTTTCTTTTCGAAAACGCTCTTTTAATTTTAGAATAGTCTCTATAGAATGTTTTAGGCCTAAAGAGCTTCTAGCAATTTTTAATAAATTATATTTAGGTTTATAAAAATCAATTCATTTTTGTTCTATTTCTGCACAATCTTTTAAGTCTGATTTACAAAACTCTAGTATAGCTAAAGAAAAATTTTCTAATTTGTATTTTTTCATAGCTCTATACAAAACTATATTCTGATTAGCATTAGGCTTAGTAGAAGTAGCGTAGTGATAATGAGCAGCCATTCTTCTAGCTAAAGTTATACTACTCCCTACATAAACTTCAGGTTTCTCAGTAACTACATTATTTATAAACATATAAACTCCAGACTTACCTTTTAACTGTTTATATATTTCTTTTTTACTACTTTCTATATTTTTAAAATATAAAACCCACGGCGCACCAGTAGCCAATTCGACTTGCCCTGGTTCAAGCATTCAATTATAAAATATAAAATTTATTACGCTAGCGCCTTGTACCTCTTGTACTTTAAAAAAAATAAATATTTTCCCTATAACCCCAATGAACATTATTCAGAAATGAATTTGCCCTAATACCTCATTATATTGTTTTCCTACTATTTTAGCTGCTCAATAATAAAACCCCGCAAATAACGCAAAAACAGCACCCATTGATAAAACATAGTGAAAATGAGCTACTACGTAATAAGTGTCATGTAATGCTACGTCTAAACTAGCATTTGCAAGCACTACACCAGTTAATCCACCTATTGTAAATAGAGCAATAAATCCAAATACAAAAAGCATTGGTGTAGTTAATCTAACTGAACCTCCATATGCTGTAGCTCGGGGTAAGGCCTTCGATCATTCCAGATCTAGTTGGCTTTGTGTTTCATAAAAACAGGGATATATATATATATATATTTTTACTTAAGTGCTTGTTTAAGGCACTGTCTATTTTACTAGTAACCCGGACCATTCCTTCATATTTCATATAAAAGCTATTGCTTCCTAATTCTACTTTGTGCTTTAATTAACTGCCATTTAGACCTTTAGCCTGAGTCAGCTAAGCGCTTAAAGCTTGACTAAGCAAAAGGACTCAATATCATTTTACTTAGAAATAAGTATGGCATCTGGCCTCTACGCTTTTAGATATATAGATATAAACCTTCTCCTTTCTTTACTGTTGCGTCCCTCCATCCGCGTGCAGATGGAATGAGGAGTACTTTAGTCAGCGTGATGCAAGGTTAAATAAGTTTATGCCTATATATTCAATAATCTTGTTAGACTATTGAATTACACTTTCGCATAATCATTTAGTTCGACGATAATCCATCATAATTATTATTTTTACTTTTGGATGTCCCTCGAGTTTGCCATATTAATAAACAAGCCGCTGTGCGGAGTATTCTTTATTTTTCTTGCATCCTTACCTAAAACTTTATACTTCATCTCTTCACACATAAACGGTAAAATATTATGTAAATTTTTTTTAATAGACTTACTTTTTATATAAATAATTGGATAGTTTCTTTGATAATGAATAGAACATTCCAAATTAAACTTTATTATTAAAACATTTATAATTAATACCACATCTTCCAAGGTAAAAGATTCTGTTTGAATCCTTACTCCTGAATTATAAGTACCATCACCCATAATTAAATGAGCTACAGACTCTCAAGTCAATAAATCATAAAGGTTACGAGGTACTATTTTTTTATTATCAGGTGAATAAAATATATTATATAATTCAGTCAAACATGGCAACGTTCTACTAGTAAAAGCTATAGCATAATGTTTTTTATTTTGAACAGTAGTAGATGTTAAGTAAGCACCTTTAAAACAGTAATGATTTAATTTACTATACACAAAATAAAAATAATTTATGTGTTTTAAAGACTGTTTAAATTGCAATCTCGCATTAATATTGGTACCTTTACTTAAATGACCATCGGAAAGCAATATACCTATTAAAATACTCATATGACTATTAGGTATTTGTTGCATATTTTTAACAATAGGGTTATATTTATAACCTACAGTAGAGCTACAACAATCTCCGTAGATTACTATATTGTTTTCTATGTTGCTGTCTGTATTAAGTGTATTATCGTGTGAAGTTAAATTATTTATTATTGAATATTTAGGCTTAGATAGCCCAGAAAAGAGTAAGGAATATTGTTTACATGTGGTCATATAAGTCTTACTAAAGGACTTCGACAACCAACTAAATATTTTAATACCAGTAGGTACAGCAATAACCATTGTGAAATAGAAGATTGACCCTTACACTACTTTGTGGCCTAAGCAAATTAGTAGAAATTAATCAAAAATCCTTTCCCAAACCGTACGTGATAGTTTCCTATCATACGGCTTTCCAAAGTAAATAAGTATAATATTATTTACTTCTGTTTCCCTTCAATTAACAAGCGCACTATTTCCCCCTTAACATCGGAAGAGCAGTAAATAATACTCCACACAATTCCTCGGGGGGGGTACTACGTAGGCATATGTTAATCTAATACGGAAACTCCGTAACCTCCACTCTCCGCATGCGGTCCGCTTCCTTTCTACCATGTAGCCGGGGGCGCGGCCCGCTACCCTACCTGGCGAATAAGCGTGAAGTACGCTTGCCGCAAAGAGGTGAGGGGTTGCTTTTTATCGCCAAAGACGGCAAAACGAAAACAGCAATGCTAGGGAGAGTTTCAGGTTATCCCAAATTCTTATATTTTCCGCATATATATCCCCTTAGGCCCCCTATATTCTAAAAAGACCCTTTTTGAGGTGAGTCCGCTACTTCTAACCTCCCTTTTTTTTATTAGAAATATTTTAAGGGTTCGTAAACCTAGCCATAGGGATCGTAGCTCGAGAGTGAATTAACTTAAAAGTTTAAACTCCCTTTTTGAACATGCTATTGTCAGCGTAAAGTTGGCCCTTACTGCCTAAGTTCAATGCTTTACATCACTAACTTATTTTATATAAGAAATGATCTACAAAATAAGGTAATATAAACGGTCTAATCTGCATTAAACTTTTTTCATTTATATATACTCTAAATTTATTTTTTTCCTTTTGGATAGTAGGATTGATATTAAATTTTATAATTAATATATTCACTAATAAGACAACTTCTTTCAAAGTAAAATTATCGGTACATAAAACTAAACCTTTAGCTCGTTTACTGCCGTCTCCCATAATTCAATGAGCTAAAACGATAAAGTCCATATAAAAAAATAAATCTTGTTTAACTGTTTTAATAATTTTACCTTTATTAGTTAAATAAAATAAATTAAATATTTCATTTAAAGAAGCTAATTGTCTAGTTTGTAAGTAAACACTGTAAAATAGTTTACCTCTAGTAACTGTTTTAGCTGTCATAGGGAAACCTGAACATAAATAACCAAGTTCTTTAAAAACGTGCCAGAAATAAGGAAAATTTTTAATAGATTGTTTAAACCCTATTCTACTATTCCAGTTTCCTCTTTTTTGTGTTCAAGCATCAGATAAAATTAAACCTATAATTATACTCTTAACTCTAGGGGTAAGAAGAGGTTTTTCAGATAATTTTAATCTAGCATTTAAAACAATAGAGGTAATACCAACCGGACTATCCCCTCCGCACGCGGGTGGATTGCAATAAATTTTAGTATTTGTAGGTAACTTATTTTTAAAATTAGAAAAGGATTTTGATGAAGGATATACCCTTAACGGAGAATACAATGAGATGGCGCACGTAGCGGCAGTAAAATAAGCTCTCGTATCTACATCAAGCCCTACTGCATACATATGATGACTCCATACAATGAAACCTAACAGGCCTATACTAATAATGGCATAAACCATTCCTATGTAACCAAAAATGGATTTACCTGAGAAAGTAGAAATAACATGACTAACTATACCAAAACCTGGGATTATTAAAATATAACAAAATTTTGATTAATAAAATAGTTACTTTCCTTTACCTCCGCTATGCGCCCTCTATACGCTTGCTACCCCCTGTGTCCGCTAGCCGCTTTATAGGCTTGCGAAGCTAGCCACTTCAACATTGCCCGCAAGAAGAGCCGGTGCTTTATCGAAGGGAGTGCCTGCGGAGGGAGCGGGGGAGAGCCACGTGCTGCCCTTTAGCCTCGCTTATGCTAGGAATCAAATAGGCTTTGGCGCTATAGCGAACGGGAAGTCAGAAACGACTATAACCTATTTATATTAATACTCAAGAATTTAACATCCTTGTTAGGACTTTATCTTAAACTGTAGTTTCTCTTTTACCCCCACTTCTTTGCCCTTTATCCCGAAGGGCTAGTTGCGGAGCAGCGGAGCAGTAAACGGAGGAGTGAGGGTGCGGGAGCGGACAGTGCCCCTGGTCACCCTCTCAACTTAGGCAGTGATGCTGAAGGCCTAAGAGATGCGGCCGCTTGTTCATTGAATTTTTTAATTTAATGATTTTCTCGAGTCCTTCTTTATTTAAATAAATTTTACCACTATGCGCTTGGATAATTAAATAAGCTTTTCTTCATTTTAAATAATTAATATGTTTACTAGATAATAAATGAAAATAATCAAAATAACCAATAATCTTTCTAGCTGAACCATAACTAGATGAGCAATATGAATAGGTATCTTGGCTTTTTATATAGCCAATATTACCACCTAAAAAGTCTTTAATTAATAGCAAAATATTGTCTTTATCCCGAAGGGCTTGTTGCGGTGCACAAATTTCATAATTTAACTTAAGTTCTACGCGGTCCGCATTACCGTCCGCGGTGCGGCTATTTAAATTTACAGCCTTAGGCTTTATCACTTTAATTTGAAAACTCGCATCAGCATCAGCATCAGAAAACCCAGCTAACCAGTGGTTTTTAAAATCTTTATTATAATTTAATTTTAAATTAATTGTTTTTTTGAATTCAGCATAGCTATCGTGGTTTAATATTTTATTATTTATTTGATTAAACTTATTTTCTGTTCTAATTTTACCATTTATTAACTCTATTACTTTTTCCAAACCTTTTTTAGCAGCTATGACTAGAAGGAAAGCATTTTTATCTTTCACTTTTTTAATACTTCCATAACTTAAACGTTTTTTTATGTAAAAGGCTAAAGAAGCATCTAATAAATCAAATACAATTACTAATTCTTGTTTACTACTAAAGTGACCATTCCCATCTATTAAACCTGCCAAATAATGTCCAAATTGTTCATCACTTACTGGTTTCAAATGTTTAGGTATGTGAACAGAGATTGGTTGTACCCTCTCTGCGAGCTGTAAACCTACAGTTTCGTTGCGTAAAGTCTCTGAGGTTCCATAAAATCTTGGCATGCTAAACAAGAACCCGTAAATTATGTTACCTGCTGATTTACTTCATTGTTTTAACTTTTTTACTGTATCAATTAAGAGGAAGTATTTAAAACTTATAATCGAAATAGTCCCAGCAAACAGCAACGTTAAGAAGCCTATATTTTTAACTTCTGGGTGACCAAAGAACCCAATTCCTTATTATATACTTATTTTTCACCCTTTAAATATATAATCCAGAAAACTAGACTAGTTTTCCGGCCTTTGTTTTATAATCCAAAGAGGAATCCGACTGTACATTAAGCAGCATCTCAGCCACCTACCGGTGAAGCAGTCTGTAGCAGTCTCTTAGGAAACTGACGGTCTTGGCCTGGGAGGATTTTGACCGTACCACCAGTATTGCTCTAGCTTATTGTTTTGTTTTTTCCTAAGAATTACACAAACCTTTTTTAAGCTTGAACTAGGGTTGTGGTATACCTATTGGTATTCACGACTAAAGGTCTTATTCTATTTTACATCTGCCTTTATTCGTTACATAGCTTGACTAAACCAACCCCTTTTTTCCTATAAATTATAAAGCTTTATTAATTTGTTTCGCCATTTTAACTAAATCTAATCTACTTTTTTCATTTAAATGGTCGCCTTTAACTAATCTAGAATGAATAATTTTTCATTTTAAATAACTATCCTTTTTTTTAGTTATTAGGCTATACTCATCAAAATAAGAAAATAAACCTTTACAATTTTTTACACCATTAATTCTTAATTCTCATACATTTTCTGCTGAATGTGCATCTACTGTTCCTTTACTTAATAAACACTCGTTAAATTTAGCTAAAATATATTCTAATACTGTTTTATTCGCTTCTCATTTTTGGGTCAATATATACCTAAACCTATAGGCATTACTATTTGACAGGATTGAACAAGTAAAGCAACCTTCCCCATCTGTGATACCGGATATTCACCCATCTTCTAATGAAGGTAGAACACACTCTTGCTTCGCCCAAACCAAGGGGAGTAGTTTAAGATCTAGCCCCTTCTTATTTTTTAAAAGTTTTTCATTAAAATTAGCAAGAAAAGTTAAAAACCTAGCTTTTCTAGTCGGGAAAACCATATTCCCATTAAACAGCAAAGAAATTAAATATAGATTTTGAATATCTTGCACTACAAATCTATGCGTTTTTTGTTTTTTAGACTGTATTATAACTTTTCCAAAACCTAAATTTTCCTTTATATAATAAAGAGTTTTAACATCTGCCGTAGATTGGGTAACCACAAAAGCTAGATCCCCTCTTTTTGGTACTATAAAAGAACCTTCCCCTTCAGCAAAACCTAGGAACCATTCTAAAAACTTACGATCAGGTGCTTTATTCGGGTATAGTTTGTTAAAATACGAATAAAAAGATGTAAAATTGAAAGGAGTTTCAGCCCTCCGATCAGTTACGGTTAAAATAACAGAAGCGGTACAAAAGCATATATAATCTATTTCTTTTAAGAAAAGATGTTGGTACAATACAGGGTCACCACCCCCTGCAGGGTCATAAAAACTAGTATTAAAATTTCTGTCCGTTAAGATCATTGTTATTGCCAAATTAAATCTTGATATACGAGCATAAGCCCATGAATGGGATTACCTCCTTACCTAGCGTCCTCTGTACAAGCTGGAGATAACAGGCTAAAGGCATAAGCTTTATAAACACCTGACCACCGCTAAGCGAGGCTTGATAAAACATTCGGTAATAGCATTCTTTTAAATATAAATATTTAAAGTATATACTCTCCTATTCACATAGGAGTTGGGAAAATATCTTAATAATATGCCGCCCCTCACTTTAATCCCCGCGGGGCGTAAAGGGCTGGTAAAATTTATTTAAATGATCTCAAATAAAAATAGTTCTATTATCATTCATTCCTGCTTTTAAATTTAATACTGTATCTATATAATCCTGGGAATATTTAAATCTAGGATTAAATAAATTAAGTATTTCTTTTCAATTATTATAATCTAAATATTTAGATCCAAATAAAGGATATTCATTTAAATAATTAACTAACTTCAAATTCCCTTCTAAACTAGCAGTTCTAAGTCTATATTGAGGATAAGGTGTATATTCTCTAGTTTTTTTAAGAGGAACATTTAAAAAATTAGCAATATTAATTAAAAAGAGTTCATTACTATAACCTAGATGGTCTTTTTGTCTTTGACTTAATTCAAATTTACATTCTATTTTAGGGTATGAGCGATTTATTCCTTCCCTACCCTCTGTCAACTTGTTGAAGCGGAGGGGCGATGAAGATCCTGTCATAGTCGTTCGAACACTAAAATGTCCGTCAGATTCTATCATTCCTGATAACCATGCGTCATTACCTAAAGGATCATTATTTAAAGGTAATTTAATTAAATTTAAAGAGTTTTTATCACCTAAGTCATTAAACCAATCAATTATTTTATAAAGAGAATAAATTTTAGGTGTTTTCATTTTACCATTTAATAGTTTAACTAGATTTAAAATACTTTTTTGATCATTGATATGAAGATTATAGGCATTCCTTCCTTTAACGCGTATTAAAGACCCTGTACCTAAATTTTTTTGTATTAGTAAAGCTAAAGGTAAATCCTTTAAATGGAATGCTATTTGAATAGATGGATAGTTAAGTTTACCTTTAGTCGACCTTTCAGTTTTAGGAACTATAATCGTACCATCACCCTCAATCAAACCAGTTAAATAGCTAATAAAAGGACTAGAGCCTGCGTGAGCAGGCCCTGTATAAGTTGCATAATTCTTCTTTTTAGAGATCTTATAAATACTATTACCACATATTATCTCTGGCGTATATTCTCTGAGAATCCCTAAAAGACTAAAACCTTTTAGGTTTTCTGCTGATTGACTTTCTATTACAAAAAAGTTTTTCCAGCAAATAGCCAAATTTAGAGCTGGCACAAAACACGATATACCAGCTAATACAGGTAAAGACAGTAATAACAATACAGCTGTGATTACAATAGCCCAACAAAATAAAGGCATTTTATGGTAAGACATACCGTGTGTTCTCATATTCATTACAGTAGTAATAAAATTAATAGCACCTAGTAGAGATGAGACTCCCGCTAAGTGTAGTGAGAATATCATAAGATCTACAGCACCACCGGAGTGTGATTGTATCGAAGAAAGGGGCGGGTAAACGGTCCACCCTGTTCCTGCACCGCTTTCAACTAAAGCACTCACAAGTAATAAAATTAAAGAAGGAGGAAGTAATCAAAAACTTACATTATTTAATCTAGGGAATCAAAATTTATAGGTATTTTCACACCTACTTGGACTGTGTCTTCATCCAACTACTTTGTTGCTTCGCCCCTCGCCCCCCAATCCTCAGCCGAAGAGCGGTGGGGAGGGCGCCGGCTAGGGTTTGCGTAGCAAGAGTAAGCAGATTAATATAAGTAACTAGTAAAAACTTATAAACCTAGTATACACTGCTATTAAAAGGTAACAACCAAGCCTTTACCCTCGCGCAAGCGCAGCTAAGCTGGGTAGCAAACCCTTTTTATTATTTGGCCGCTCTCCCTCCGCACTGCGGACGCTTTGCCGCTTGGTAAGTGGATATATAAATATAAGCTATAAAGTGAAAGTTGGAGCTTAGCGTACTAATGTATAGATATACATTCCCAATAATTATTTCAAACTAGTTTTATTTAAATTTTTATTGAAGTCTCTGAGGATCCTACTAAGTTTGGCACATTATCCCGAAGGGCTTGTTAACAAACCTTTGGTTTCCTGCATATTCCCCCCTTGTGTATAATAATTTTTACAATTAAAAAATCGTTAAAACAACTGATAAACTATCTACACTAAATAAGCCTTCAATCCTTTAAGCACCTGCCCCCTTGGCTCAGCAGCCTGCCCTCAGCTAAGCAACTGCTCTATTCTTTTTAATTAAAATACAACCCTAGCGTAAAGGCTGAGGATGCTGCGGATGCTGCGGATGCTGCGGATGCTGCGGATGTTGGATCTGGTTAACAAACCATGAGGCAGGCTTGAGCTATGAAAATATTCAATATAATATAGGTTATTATTAAAAGTATATTATACCTGTTCTATTCGTTAATAACAAAATATTCGAGGGATTCTATGCATACAGCTAAGTAATTATAAATCTTATTGCTAAGATAAACGGCATTAAAATTTATTTAAATGATCCCAATTAAAATAAGTTCTTTTATCATTCATACTATATTTAAAATTTAAAATAATATTTCTACCTTCATCAGTAAAATGTGTTTTACTAAGAATGATTAAAAAAGCCCTTTTTCAGTCTAAAAAGTCTAAATGTTTACTAGACAACAAAGCAAAATTTTCTAAATAATCAATTAATATTTTTATAGAGTTTTGATTTTCAATTCTTATTATAAAATAGGAATTTTTATAGTTTGTTCTATTTCTAATAGCTAATTTTACATTAAAATAAGAACTTATTTGATCTAAAATAGGTTGATAACTTTCTAAAGTTTTAGGATATATCATTCGTTGTTCTAAATTAAATTTACAAATGATTTGTTTTAAAGAACATCTAATATAAAAACCACCGTCTGAATCTATAAAACCGGCTAACCAACTATTACTATTTAAAGATGTAATGTCTAAAGGTAATTTTTCGAAATTCATAGAATGATTCAGATTAATTCAATCTATTAACTTAAATAATTGATCGATTTTAGGTGTTCTAAATTTACCATTTATAAGTGTGATTATTCTACACAGGCTGACTTTAGATGTAAATCTTAATTCAATACTAGATGTTTTTCTTTTAGCGATAAAACCTTTACCTATCATACCTAAAAGTTTTTCTGCTAATGGTTTATCTTTAAGATTGAATGTTATACCTATTATTACTCTATTTTTATTATTGATAGAAATATAGCCATCACCTTCAATTAAACCTGCTAAATATGAACCCAATCTTAATTCTATATTTTCGCTACCTAGCATCTTTAATGTGCTAAATTTAAAGTGTAATTGCTTTTTAGAGGTCGTTGTGCCTCCGGTGCCTTCGCAAAAGAACTTATTTTTTATTTTTACTCTTTTAAATAAATTTACTAGATTGTTTGCCATATCTGGACTTCCTAGTAGTATGGGTACAAAATAATTACCAAACCCTCCTACTAAACCAGGCATAACCATGAAAAAAATCATAATTAATGCATGACTAGATACAATAACATTATATAATTGATGATCCCCTTGTAAAATTTGAACACCAGGTGCTGCTAATTCAATTCTTATCAGAACGGATAAGGCGGTACCTATCATACCTGAAAATACGGCAAAAATTAAATACAGTGTTCCTATGTCTTTAGCATTTGTTGAATACAACCACCTGGCCATATAGTTTCATTTTACAAATGTATCCATTTAAACCTTTCCCTTAGAAGGCTTTGTTTGCTCCTATTACTCAACCTTATTTTATGCCCAAAAGGCATGTTGTGATTTAGTAAATTTGTCGCCTGGGGCGCATAAACCCCTTGATCGTCCGCATAGCTGTTATTGACCACGGCCGCACAGCGGTAAGCTGAATGTTATAGTATTCTACTTGTATTATTGTCAGCATAGCTGTTATAAAACTATTTATTTAGGGATCGGCCTTACATTCCACGGCTCAACTACAGCCTCTGCTACTGCTTCAGCATGCTGATGCAGTTAACGTTGATAGTGGCCGTAGGAAAGAAAAGCGGAGATATCTTTAATGTCACAGTAATTAGTTATAAATCTTTAATTTTACTCTAACCCTAGCGGCTATGACCACATTACCCTACCCTCCGGGCCGCACCCGCTCACCGCAAGCGCCGCCCCGAAGGGAGTCGAGAGGGGATACCTGACTGCTGGGGGCAGGGAGGGGAGGGGTTATATAGGTTATACTGCTTTATTTTAATTTGGACGCATGCCCGCCAAAAAGGGGAAACCTTCAATTAGGGATTTACCCCTTTAACTATTTTAAGGGTTAAAAAAAAATATAAATTCTCTTTTGGAATCGAACCAAAATTAACACTTTAGAAGAATGCTGTTCTACCCTTAAACTAAGAGAACTTCTAAAAAAAAAGCTCCCCTTTTTAAAGGGCTCAGTTAAGCTCGTGGGTGCCTAGGCCTCCTTTATGAAAAGCCCACCACTGCTAAATGCTGAATGTTATCTTAGGTAGTTATTATACGATCTGAATTTTATTTATTATCCTTGTGTTTCTTCCGGCACCAAAGGCGAAAGGGCGTTTTGCTTGTTATTTATTCCTACCAGCATCTGTATCTTGTATTTTAAGGCTGTTGTTTTGTTTTATCCGCACCAGCATGCTGAAGCTTACAGCAGCTAAAAATAAAGCGGAGATTATTACAAATACCTTATTACTTAGCCTCTTTAAAATACTTAGCCCTAGTGTAGTCGCTACTGACCTTTAGATCATGTGTAACGCTTGGACCTACCCTCTCGCTCTGCAAAAAAAAAAACAGCGAGCCGCCTTGCTTTATTGGCACCAGGGTCAGATATAGCAGCGGTTTGGTTCATAGACTGGTGTAGATCTAAAGGTGTGCATAATAGACTAAGGCTATTACTTATATAATATAAGTTAGTGTTTAGCTTATTTTTCTGCTCCTTCACCCTCTTCAACTATGGCCGCTGTGCTTTATACCTTATCCGCTCCTTCCGCTTCAAGCCCTACGGGATAGTTGCTTAAGCCCTACGGGATAGTTGCTTAAGCCCTACGGGATAGTTGAGGGGTATTGTGCGAGTAGCGGGGGGTGGAGGAAAGGAATCTTCTATGTTGAGCCATCGCGGTAATGCGGAGAGGGGACATGCTCAGGGGTATTTTATAAAAGGGTTAAGAGGGAATTGAACCCTAAAGTGAGACTTTGCAGGTCTACTACAGACCTCCTGTAACTCAACCCTTTATTTAATAGCACTAGCGCCTTGTTCGCTCGCTCTATATACACTATTAAAAGTAAGAGCCTCTATCCACAATCAGAGATATTAAGCGCGCTAAGTTTTAACCATTAATGGTATAATTAATTGTGAGCTTCCGCTATACACAGCTTCAAACTACTTTACCTACGGGCGGAGGGTATATCTAACTATCCTTCACCGATACATTTTATATCGTAGTGTTAAGCTCATAATAGCAAGGCAACCAATCAAATTTATTTTTTTTTTCTTCCTTTAAACCTTTAAAAGAATTTAAATTTAAACTCTTAATGCCTTTCCGAAACGTGCCCCTATAGCGGAAGCTCGGGGCAATACAGCAAATTAAAATATTACCCTGTCCTCTACAGTGCGGGCAGCAATTCTTTTATTACGGTGCTACCCAGGTTACAGTGAAGCGGCTAAGGTTGAAGCGGCTATTTTTAGAAACCTAATCTAAGCTATGCGGCCCTAAAGTTAGGAGAAAGTACCTAAAAGAGACTTTATTAAGCGGAATGAAGCTAGACGGATGGACGTTAACACCCCCTATTAAGCAACTTTAGCTCAGTTCCTTTATGCGCGTAGGTTCAAGCTTAGGCCGCATAAATTGGTGCTGCAGGGCTGGTGACACTAGCTATCCCCTCAAAGTGGCTGTACCCTATAACTTTGCTTAGCGTAGCAAGTGGGTGGAGCTATGTGCGCAAAATCTAGACTAAAATAGGGCAAGCCTTAACCTATAAAGCGAAGGGATGTTTTATTTTTTATAAGGCCACACATCTTTAAAGCATTTTAAGCCTTCTTTTCTTAAATTATTTAGCTTGGTTTATTACTTCTCTGCATAGCAGCAAAATATTATAACTATTAGGTCACTTCAAACCCGATATTATATACACTCTGCACAGCAGCAAAATATATTTAAGTAAAACTACCAGCCCTCTCTATTAAATGGCTTATTTTTAAGCGGGATAATCACAGTTCAGCATGCTGAGGTAGGGCTTGTTTTGCTTTTTCTAGACATAGGGGCTGTAAGCAGCGCTATTCCCCCTCCCCTTAGCCCCTATATGTGTTGCGGAGCAGTTGCGTAGCTGTTGCGGAGCTGTTGCGGAGCAGGGGACACCTTATTAAAGCGATGCGCTCTTTTAACCCCCAGTGCAGCCCTACGGGGAGGTTCGTCTAAAAAGGGAGGCTTTATATGCGCCCATTCATAGTAGCAGTCGCTTAACCTACCTACGTGTTGTGGCTAGATAACTAATTTTATACGGAGTACACTTATTTATAGGTTAAAGTTTACATTTATTAACTGAAAAAAATTTTTTTTTTTTTAAGTAAGTAACATTAAAGGTTACGTCTTAAGGAGCGCGTTAATAGAATACTCACAGTATTAGCTATGCGGGTATATTGAATCATTGTTTATAGCCCTCTGTACTTCAGGAATACCTTCTTTAACATACAGGACCAGTGCGCATATGCAATAGAAAATTTTTATTAGGTTAGTCGTTTATAAAAAAGATTTCGTTGTAAATATATGTCTTGTTCGGCATACTTCTTCGGAATCAGCTATACTATATGACCCATTATCTCCACGTATCAGCCCCTACAGCCTAAAGCCGGTTAAGATAAGAGGCTCTGTTCTTACCCTTCCTTATTCAAAAGGCCGAGCGCCTAAAGATCTAATTTAAAGACTCTTATACCGAAATTCATACACTTACAAACTTATGCTTATTTTTTATTACATTGCTTCACATTCATGCCTCAGGCTTGCTCCCTAAAAGTCTAGACTTTTTGTGCTCATAACGCCACCCACTTGCTACGCTAAGCAGAGTTATAGGGTACAGCCACTTTGAGGAGAAGGCTTGTGTCATCTGTGAGGTGTTCAGCACAAGTAACATAGCGGTAAGTAACGCATAATTTTATATGCCTACATTAACTTCCCTTTGCAAAGGGGCTAAGAGGGTTGCGCCTATATATGTGTAATTTTATATTGTACTGTTTGAACATAATAATAATATACTAAATATTAATAGATAAGGTATTGGTTTATTTTTCTACTTTATATCGCTTTAATCAAAGGGGATATACCTGTTTACCTGTCGCCGCCCCGCTTATCCCTACGGTGCTCCTCCTGTTCCTTATCCCTCCGCCTCAGCTTTGTCCTACCCTGTGGGGCAAGAAGCGGCAAAGCCGAAATGCGGTGTAGGGATGGAGCTACAACCTTCCTTACTAAGGCTTACGGATTGGAGCGGCGGTTTGCGGAGCATAAAAAAACGCATTGTTGAAAGCGTAGGGATGCGCATGTGTATCACTTATCCGCCCCAGCTCCAGCATATTGATGCAGGTGCTGAGGCTCACCGTAGGTTTAAGCGGAGTGAAGGATTAGGGCACAAACACTTAACCAAAGGGGCCGCTGTGCGGAGGGTAAGGGATTATATAAAAACAAAGTGGGTCATATAAGCCTAATCATCCTAACTCAGCGGGTGCTTTATTAATTATAGGCTTTATTTAATTAGTTAATTAGCCCTAATTTAATTATCTGCTCGCCTCTTTGCAAGTATTATTTATAAGTTTTAAAGACGCGGGGTTCATTTATTTGTGCGCCTGCGCTATAAAAAGGGTAAAAGGTTGAATTTCTTAAAGAGCTAATCAAATACAATAGGCCGTCAAGCCATAAGCAGTAAATAAATTTATTTTGTTGCATTGCGGGGATAATCTAATAAAAAATTTTTTTTTTTGATTATGAATATAAGATTAAGAAACAAACCATTAAAGCAAATAATCCTGTAGCTTCACATAAAGCGAAACCTAACACGGCATATTGCATAAATTGGTTTTTCATTTGAGGGTTTCTAGCTGTAGCTGTAATTAAAGATCCGAAAACTACTCCGATCCCAGCTCCAGCTCCAATTAAACCTGAGCAAGCTACACCTGCTCCAATATATTTAGCTGCTGCTAACATATTTATAAAATATTAGAGCGGATAGCGTCTGTAATCAACCGCTCCCCTATCTTTAGCGCCTCCTTGTCACATATGTCGAGGATGTGGCAATTAACTCATCCGTACTGCTGTTTTATCGTCTAGTCCACAGGGCTGCAACCGGCCCCTACCGTCTAAGGTGACTGAGCGATTTGTAAGCAAGCAAGCCCCCGCCCGCCTCAGCTTTGGGCGCGGGGATAAGCGGATGGATAAAAGCATGCAGGCTATATCTGCTCCGCAAACCGACGCTTCAATCCGTAGTTCGTAGTAAGTGCGGGCCAGCATAGCTGAGCGGAGGAGCTAGGAATAAGCTAGGTAAGCATGTGCAGGGTTCGTAAATGTGCAGCTGGCTATGCGCCCGCAGTGGCCTCCGCATTACAGGGCTGTGCAAGGGGAACCAAACAAGGGCCTCTTTTTATTTAATTAAAATAGCATAGCTGCTTAGGGCCACCCCCCTTTGATGAACAAAGGTAAGCCGAGGTACAGGAGGATACGGATTCCCCGGAGGAGGGAGGCGTATATGATGTGTAGAGCACCTACCGCCTATATATGTTTTATGCGCATGCGCGCCCACCCACCGCTTATCGGCTTTGCCGCTTCTTGCCCCACAGGGTATGACAAAGCTGAGACGGATAAGGGATAAAGAGCAAGAGGGACTGCTTAAATAAAATTTAGCCACTGCTGACTAAGACTACCAAAGGTGAATAGTGCTGCTTTATAATCAGAATCTTAAGGGGGTTGGTATTAAGGACTAGTTGCCTTAAAACTAAAAACAGCCCTAATAAATTTTACACGAGCCATTAGCTACAGGTATTTGCCCTCTTTAATCTAAGGGCTCCCTTTGGAAATATACGCTCAGCTATGTGAATGGCAGGCTTAGAGGGGCTGTCCTTTAGTTAATATACGATAAGTTATACTATTAATCCTGAACCCGTGTTATTTTAGCTCCTGTCCCCCTATAGGCACGCAGAGCCACAGTGCTGTGATAAAGGCGGTGAAAGTAACTAGCCTCTACTAACCTTCGTAAGGACTACTTACATATGCAGGGTTGGCTAGATAAAATTTGCTGTCTATATATCCTCTATCAGATTCGAACTGACAATGTCGATGCGAAAGATCGAAGTATTAACCATTATACTAAGAGGACTATAAGACCATTCAAAGTAGATAAGACCTTTCAAAGTCGAATTACAGTACAAGGTCCTGGTTTTATAGCGCCCTAGCCGATATACATTCTCACTTAGTTTTTAATGTGGACTGAAAAGAAATATATATCCGTTAGTAGCTATTATTCCTTCAGGTCTACCCCTCTTCGCTCAGAACCTCTTCGGTCCCTCGTCCCTTCGGCCTTTCACCCCTTCGGCAAGGTATTATCCGTCGTGCTAAGCAACATGGCAACATGCTGAGCCTTGCGGAGGCGTGGTGATAAGAACAAAAGCACCCGCTCCCTCCGCACTGCGGACGCTTTGCCGCTTGGCCCCGCGGGTGTAGTAGGCCCTCGCTTCAGCATGCGGACCGCGCAAACAAGCGGTGGGATTTTTAGCATTGTTAATCTCCTTTTTAATCATAATATGGCTACTGGTTACAGGTTACTAGATCTTCTTATTTATGGCTACAGGGTGAGTAGAGTGTATACGTTTAATTAGACTCTCCAGTACCTCTGGACTTTGGCTCCAAAGAGGGCGTTTCATGGCATACAATTGGGCCGCGTAATAACGTAGCGGGCGCTTTGCTTTTTATTTAAGGTTATGTCGCTATATGTACAAGGCGCTTGCCCGATCCGTTGTTAAAAATAGAACAATAGCATCCTTCCTTTTGCGGAGTTAAGGGTGGCGGTTTCTGAGCCTATATCATCCGAATTTATATTTCAACTCAACAGGCTGTTATTTGCTAAGCTAAGCCTAAGACCTTATTTATACTTATCAACACACTTAATAAGGCCGCATTGCTAAATAACAATTATATAGATATTTAGGTGTAATTGCTCCGAGCTAGAATCGAACTAACATTTTTACTTCTTCAGAGTAACGCTTTAAACCATTGAGCCATCGGAGCGTTTACTTAAATTTACACCTATCGCCGTAGGCGCATGTTACTTTACCTCGTTCAGACCCTAGCCGCCCCAGCGACAGTATGCTTTTTTTTTTTTGCGTTGCTCGCCTCCTCCGCATGCTCCGTAACCAAAGGTGAACACCATTTGTTAACTCCATTGATAATTGGTGAGCGGGCCGCCTCTACCCTTCGGGATATGCTGTATCCCTCTCCCTATACCTCCTGTACCTCGGCTTACCTTTGGAATTAAAAGGGGGGAGGTCCTAAGCAGCTATGCTATTTTAATTAAATAAAAGGAGGTAGGAGCCTGTAGGAGGGTGATCAAAGGAGGGGTGCACTAGCCGAAAAATGTCGAGCGGTGGGTAGGTAGACGAGAGTAACACTGCCAATAAGTAAAGGCTCCTTTATATTTTGTAAACATCCCGTTATGCAGCCATAGCACCTTAATGGACTCGAACCAATAACTTTTGTTTCGAAGACAAATGCTTTACCATTAAACTAAAGGTGCTATTTCGTAAATTAAAAACACATAGCACAAAGCGCTTGCGCTATTAAAAAAAAAAAACAAACGGATCCGCAGTCCCATTAGCGTAGCCCTGATAAAGTCCAAAAATAAAAAAGGGGACGCTAAAGTAGTTAACACTTTTCCAGCGTGGGGCCACAACATCTAAATAGTTTATCAGGCGCTTGTGCTAGATAAAGCAGGGGTTAATCTTTTAGTAGTATCCTTTAATTATAGCCTTACCTCCGCACGCTAAATCACATTTGGTTAGCCTATTACCTTTCCTCCATATGCTGTTGTTATTATTATTATCCGCCCGCTCACCAATCACCAATGTTGCTCATACGGGGGTGGAATAAGCAACGCACACTAGCCGCTGGCCCCATACAACTATGTGGACGCTGCTATGCACATCCCGAAGGGAAGGTACGGTCCTTCACCATTCACCATTCACCATTCACCATTCACCATTCACCATTCACCATTCACCAATGGTTACGGTGACGGTTACGGTTTCGGTTACGGTTTAGGTTACGGTTTCGGTTACGGTTTCGGTTACGGTTTCGGTTACGGTTTCGGTGAGGGTGACGGTGACGGGGACGCGGAGGGAGCGGCGCTATTAAAAATGTGGAGGGGAACGCTTATTAGAAGTGCGGAGCTAGCGCCTATTATTTAGTTAGTTTAGTAATGTAAAATCTTACAACTTGTTGATATGTGAATGAAGGTAAAATATATTTAGAAAATAAAAAAATCAAGACTAAAAGAGTCACAAATGTAAATGAAATTTGGTTTATAAAGAAAAAAGGTATTAATTGAGGCATTATATTTTAGATATTTTAAATTTTACGCTAACCTCTGTGCGCTTGCAGACCCCTTGCCGCCTATCCGTAGGGCTTAAGCAGCCATAGCGGAGGGGAGAGCCACTCTCCACGTTGTTTGTGTATAACAAGAGAAGGGTGGGTGTAGAGCCTAACCTTTATTACTATTTGAAAATTTCAAGTAGTATAAGCTAAATAAGCAGGGCGTAAACACTTTGATTCATCCTTGTTTATTTCGCTTAACGGGAAACACGGTTTAGCTCAGACATAGGTATAAAATTTTAACAATATACCTCTAAGCGCTTGCGTGATAAAATCTAGCCTTCCGGGTGCTCTAGATGCAATTAGGTATGACCACACCTCTTTTAGTCGGAATGGAGGGTAAAAGAATAAGTGGCTTGTAAACAAGGAATAGAAGCTATTATAAAGAAGTTAGGTTATTCATTTAAATATTAATTTGATCTCTAATAATCAATTATTATTCCGCAAAGATTTCTACTATTTCCCGCTCCATCCGCGTCCCCGTCACCGTCACCACAGGTGAAGGGTGAAGGGGAAGGACCGCTCACCATTCACCAATGGTGTTCGCAAAGAATGAATGGCAAGCGGATGCACCGTCACCGTTTTCGACAGGGAGCGCTTAAGCCGCGGCTAATAAACGGGTTGGCCTATTATGGTAAAAGGTCCCAGGGGCTGGCAGCTTTTTAACTTTATTATTTTGACCGTAGCTTCGTAACGGCCCACTATTTGAGGTCTAAGCAATTTGCTCTCAATTATGTGGATATATAAACAACTAAATATGAATAGGAGCAAATTTAAGTTATATTGTGCAGCAAGCTAATTAAAGATTTATTACGTCCTGACCGTCTAGCTTACAATCAAGCGCCAAGCCCTCACCCTTTGGTTATACTGTCCTCAAGGTCGTCATAGGCGCTTGTGCGCCTCCCTTATCTATTTATTCGATTACAACTGCACCTTACCTCCACACCCATTCCCGCTGTGCGTGTGAAACCTAAGGGTGTTATGCGAAGGTGGAGCGATATAGCGAGTTAACTTAGTAGGTTTAAAACTACAACGTAAGCATAGCGGTGATTAGAATTTAATAAATTAAAAAAAGATCTACCTTTACTATCGAATACTAAGGCGTCTTTGTTTATTTTTTTTTTTTAACAAAGAAAGACGCTGTATAAAGATATTTATAAGATAATTAAGAGTTATAGCGAGATTAGGATTTGAACCTAAGCTAACAGTTCATGAGACTGTTGTGCTAACCACTACACAATCTCGCTTTATATTCTACGCAAGCCCTCCGGGGTGTAGCAGCGTTCGCTTTTAACTTATAAAGCAAGTATTCAAGGCGCTTGCGTTACTAAAAGGTATGCGCCTCTCGGTGCCGTAACCTTTGGTGATTGGGGAATATGTAATTTATCCAATATGACTACTCCTCCTCCGCTCCTTCCTCTTGCTATTTTATTATTCATACGGTGCGGCTAAGCCGAGGAACAGGTGTGTTCCTCCTGCTCCTTATCCCTCCGCCTCAGCTTGCGGAAGCGGCGTAGGGATGGAGCTACAAACCACGCAGCATAGCAGAGGGGAGGAGGGAGCCTATAAAACCAATATAGTTTAGTGCGCTGACCCCTTACAACTATGTTGACGCTGCTATGCATATCCCGAAAGGAAGGACCGGTAGAAAAGGAAGCAAGACTTCCTCGCCACAGGCGCAAAATGCCGCACCGCGGAGAGGTGGATAATGTCTGCTGTGCAGCCGGCTGCGGGGGGGGGGTGGATTTGACTGCTCCGTGGCAAGCCCTTTAGGATACAGCCGTACGCTATACAATCAACTCTCCCTTTAAATGCTTAACATTTGAAATCTCGCCATAGGCCGCCCGCCTGCTTCGCAGTTACTTCTATACTGCACAGGCTTCCTTTTATCCGATAAAAAGCAAAGGCCAGCACAACTGAGGGAAAAAGGGTAGCTATAAGCCTAATTTTAGATTATATGCGGATCCCTTATTTTACCGCTGCATCCTTATTATTTATTCTTTTTAACTAACAGTGCGGCCCTGCATAGCTGAGCGGAGCGGTTCAAATATAAAAAATTAAATTATCACGCCTTTAAATAATAAATTTGTTATACATTTTATTCTATCTATTTATTTTAGCCTTTCCCCGCTTCCACATGCTGTTTAACTTTTTTTTTTATTAAATATGCGGAGCAGGAGGAAGAGTTAAACAAGCCCTTCTCCGCCTCAGCATTGTCCTACCCTTTGGGCTAAGGAGCGGCAAAGCCGATAAGCGGAGGGGGGGGTGAAGTGCTTAATCAATTTATCTTTTACTTATAGTAAATCCTCGTAAGAGGCTGCAGGAATATACGTAAGGTCCTGAGCGCTCTTTAGCAAGCGGGGCGTAATCCGCACAAGCAAGCCCCTGCATCATATTGTAAGCCTCAATGCTTTAGATGTTAGTATTACAGGAACTACTAACAAGTGTGATAGATAGTTCCTATTAACTGGGTATATCCCCTTCTTTTACTGGTGAAGGCTATTTAACAAAACATTCTCGTAACAAGCGAATCACAAAGGAGGGTTATAATTTATATTCATTTTGTTACACTATCTTTGAAGCACGCTTACGGATTAAGAGACTTGAACTCTTAAGGATATAATTCCATTCCATCTTAAGTGGAAAGTGTTTACCAATTTCACCAAATCCGCCCTAATTACTTTTGAGATAACTAGCTGGCAAAAGTCCGCTCGTTTCTTTTTTTTGTTGCGTCTACACAAATCGCATATGCGCCTTATCCCTCCCTTTATTTAAGCAGACCCTTATAGGGGTAATCCCTACGCCGCTTCTCGGTTTTGCCGCTCCTTGCCCCACAGGGTATGATAAAGCTGAGGCGGAGGTAAGGAGCAGTAAACAGCACATCTCTCATTCCCCCTTGTTCTTGTTCCTTTCATCCCCTCCACATGGCCTGCACTATGTTGACGGAGAGGGTTGGGGGGTAGGAATAAGTAGCAGGATAATTTAGGTTGAAGGGGGCGAGTACGTAAGAATAATAGAACCTTTGGGGGTATAGTTTTGTTTTAACTTCTAGATACTTCTATTATAATAATCGTTGTACTGGTGCAGGGGAATAATTCAGTTAACCTGACTAGCACACCTGATAAAAATAAATTATTAAGACCGAAGGGAATTGAACCCTTATAAGATCCATTATGAGCGAATTGCATTAACCATTTATGCTACAGTCTTTACAAGAAAATGCAAAGATAAGCCATCTGTTATACGGCTATAATAATAAGCGGTTACAACGCCTAGTTAGGAAGTATTTGCTGTTTAGAAGGTATGCGAAGCTCCGGCAATCTACAGGTTATACAAATACTTTATCCCTATAGAAGAGGGAATCGTAATAATAACCCTTAACCTCAAAGTGACTTAATACTAAATATAGCATGTAGCATCCCTTTCACCATTCACATACATGTGAATGGTGAAAGGGTATGAAAACAGCTAGCTGATGGAGGCGCAACATTGGTTAGGTTTAAAGGGCAAGCAATTCACCCTTTATGTAAAAGGTACTCCCTTCGCTTTAAACAACTAGCGCAAAGCGATCTATGCTTAAGGCTGTGTTATTATTAGTAATCCGTAGCCTTTGGATCTTTGCACTTACTAATCTTTCCTTTTTTTTATTATAAACAATATATTTAACATCTAGTTAAAAGATAAATTAGAAATGTTAAGCTAAGACGCTTGTACATCGAATAAAAAAGGAGTTTTTATTCTTTTCTTACACTTACATCCTATTTAAATATTTTGCCACCATCCCCTGTGTCCGCTAGCCTTTGATTTTTGCGCAATAAAGTGCGGAGCGGTCCGCATGCGGAGGGAGGCTAAGCTATTTAAGAAATGATCTATTTCTTATCTATTAGTATCTAGGGGTAGGCTTCCTGCTTAGATTCATTCAGCGCTTATCCTATATGTTTGTAGCTACCCAACTATGCCATTCATAAATTATAAGAATTATTCGCCCTACTATACCTCCGGATTTAGACCCCTTGCCTTAGCCAGGGGGCAATAAAGCTAGACATCTTATAATATTTTATAAACAATTGGTACACAATTGAAACACAGCCCATTGATCCTTTCGTACTAGAGGGTCTCCCCCTTTTTACTATTTGTCTCTTTAGAGGATAGGGACCATACTGACTCACGTCGTATTAAACCCATTTCACGTACCCTTTTAATCGGCGAACAGCCGAACCCTTCCAAGCTTTTCCACCCGGAGGATAGGATGAAACGACATCGCATTTTGATCCTCACTTTTCAGTTTAGGTTTAGACTATATCTTCATCCAGTATAAAGAATACAATTCATATAGCTCCTGGATGTTGGCGTGTAGTCGTTGAGGGGTTAATTATTCTTATTAGTAGCTAATACCTAGAATAATAACTTCCCTGCTGATTGTCCAATCTTTAAAATTATTACTGTTATAACGTAAGCGCTTAATCCCTAATTAATACACTGAATAATTAAACTAATTACTTCAATTATGTTATCTGCTAAGAAGCATACTAGACAATTGATTAACGAGTATAAAAAGCTCTAAGGATGTCCCAGCATATAGCCAATTTCTAAATTAATATTTCTATTAAAATACCCCGATTTATTTATAATTTTTTTTTAGGCGCTACCCGTCTGCATGCGCTCCGCCTCCCTCCCCACGCTGCAATCCCGTAGGGCTTGAGCTACAATCCCGTAGGGCTTGAGCCTTATAGTAGAGCTACAATCCCGTAGGGCTCGAGCTACATATACGCCTATGGTTATGGCCCTTGAGTGTTCACTCCCGCCCATTCAGTCACCTCCGCCTCAGCATGCTGAAGCGGGGGGTTTATGGCGATAAAGCGCAAACAAGCGGACCAATCTCAAAATGCACAAGACAATGGAGCTGTCCGCTTGCTCAGGTTTAAATAATCAGATACCTTAAAATAAACCCACTTAAAATTACTAATTAAAGAAATATAAAAAATTTAATGCGCCTTTAGTCAGTACAACAATTAACATCGTTTATCTACTAAACAATTAATAGTGTATTAGAGTTAAATAAGACATGTATGATAATAAACAATCTCCTTACCTCCTGGCCCGTTATGCGGGGCTGTGTTTATATGCGGGGAGATGCGGCCTATTCCGTGCATAAAATTATGTTTTAGGAACTTAGCCCCCCAACTTACCAGGGCGGTTAAAGGAGGTGTATTTTAAAGGGGGGGTTTATATATAGAAAAATATGCTATCGATTGATAAAAATATATTTTTTTTTCGTTTCGCGTTTCTTTTTTAATAAAAACCAGCATATCTCTTCTTAGCTATTTGGATGCTTTCTAAGTATGTCTGGTATCAGCTATCCTGCAACCTTAATTAGTGTAACAGGAGAGAAAGCTATAGCTAAATATTATAACTAATGAAAAACACATATAAATTTGTACCTATGTTTATAAATAATATAATAAATAAAAACAGAACATGTAACCATAAGTAAGTTTTAGTTAATTTTTCTCTAGTTTTAATCCAAAAAGCCAATTTAGGGAATTTTACTTCAAGATTCAAAATATTAATTAAATAATTCCCAGCTAAAATGATAGTAATTGAAGTTACTGCACTCAATACCATAAAATGGCCAATAATATTTAAAACAGCTACTATTTGATCTAAATTTAAAGTACTTAAAAAAAGTCTATAGTTTTCGATCAAATTTCATAATCAGTCAAGTGCATCTGAGTTCTGAATATCTTTTAAAAACTCATAAAGTTCTTTTTTATGAATTGATTGATTTTGCTCCAGTTCAGCCACGCGAGTTTCATAAATATTTTTCATTGTAGATACACTTTGATGATTTTCACCAGGCCCATACGTTTTTGTTAATAATTTATCAGTCATCGCTTTTAAATTACTTCTGGTGCTAATAAGCTTATCATCTGTTTCTACTCATTCAGATAATCTACTCCCTATCTTTGCTTTTTCAGCAGCACTTTTATTTATATCTCCTAATCATTGGCTTTGTATTTTAGATACATTTTCAGCATTCTGAGCATCTTTTTGTGCTAATTCATAAGCATGGCTATAAACCGTTCTTCTATACGAATCTAAAGTTATTCCAAATGTAATACCAGGGATACCGTATCTTTTAATTAGTTGTTTAAGAGTCATATTTTTTATTGATTTTAAAATTAATACTTGTCTAATTTTGTCTACATATACGAGAGCATCTACTTATGCACACGCAAAGGAAATTATTCAGATTAGATAAAAAAAAACAAGAGCCTATACTTTGGGTACCCTCTAAATAGAATGTAAATATAAACTCTAATAGATACTCAAAATTAGCTTAAGTAGAAGCTTAAATAAAAGAGTAAGATCCCAATTTTAATTAGACTATTAAGGGTTTGAGTATTTAAGCTAAAATATTAAGGACAAAAAAATATATTTATCGCTTATTCCATCCGCACGCGGGTAGAGGGATTCGTGCTCCCCAGCTTCGCTTTTTTTAAGCGGAGGGGGAGAAGCGCCTTGTTGCATATAAGTGGTTTTAACTTTATTATAATTACTAAAGTTATATAAACCAAGGTGCCGAACAGCTGGAACAATGTGTACTCTTCCCAGCTACTAGCCTGTTCAATTATGTTAACTTAAGACTCTTTATTCTTAATTCCATTCTTCACAAAATGGTTCAGACTATGTCATCATATAAATATAGTAATTCAAGTGCGTGGCTGTTGCCACGCGCAAGAATTGTGACGTATTATTATAACCACTCTCCGCTATGCGTGGTGTAAGCGGCTGTTCAGTTAATATACTTAAATGTTAAGGGATTATAAGGCGGAGCATTAAACAGAAAGCTGCGTAGAGGAAGTAAAAATAGGCAATTTGTATCTCATTTCTTCTAGAATATAGGGCTTTATGAGTTCATAAAAAGTATTAAAAGAATTAGATTTTATAACTATAATCTGTTTACCTTTATTATTTCTATTCTCACACTCCAATTTAAACTTAGAACTTAGTTCTACAGTCATATTGTGTACTTCAAATTCTGTAAAACTATGAGTATTAAGAACGACGGCCTTATTATTAGAACCTTTATTGTAATCCAACTTTCCCCCATCATCCATAAATCAATAGGCTAAACCTCTAGGTGTTAAATGATCTAGTATTAAATTATGAGTAATAGATTTAATCCCACTTACCAAAAATAACTTAGCTAAAAAATTAAAAGCTTCATGGCTTATAGTCTGAAAACCTCAATTAACTACTTCATTCTTTTGAGGACTAATTCTTACTTTTTTATGAGGTTCAGATATTACTCATTCATCGAATAAATTATATACATGATCTAAATAAGCTTTATTTTTATTACCTCATTCAAATTTTATCCTATATGTTTTACCTTTATTTTGGGTTTGCAAGCTAGCATCCCCTAATATTAAACCTATAGAAGCCTCTTTTTGCTTATCAGATAGAGCTATTAAAGAATTTTTATATAGTTTGACTATGTTACTATTAGGATTTTGTCCTATTAATTTATCTTTGTTCATTAAAAAAAATTTTTTTTTTGTTTATTTAATATCCCTTTGCGTACTAAGTATACAAATTATATAATAATGTTGTCACATCTTTATAACTAATATCTCTATGTCGGATCATCTTGGAAAATTTATTTGTTGTTTATCCTAAACAAGCGGAAGAAACAACATATCTTTTTCTAGTCGTTGAACGTTCTTAATTTTGTACTTCTAACCTTAAAACAAGTTAATTTAGAAATTAAGCTTCGCTGCAAATTTACTTTACCTTCTATTAAAGTGATTTTTGCAATTTACCCGATTTATCATATATTGTTATTTTTGTATGCTACATGCAAGGGTTGCGAAGCTTGCGGAGCATGCTTCGCAAGCTAAGCAAGAGCTGTAGGCCTACAAAACATTTAAATATGGGGACTCCTTTTTAATCCCTAGCGTAACTTTTAACGATTGATCCCCGTCTATTCCATCATATAACGAAGGGTCACTATGCCCTACTTACGTATCTGATCGACTCCTGAGTCTTTCAGTCAAGTATACTTACCGCCATTACACTGTGCGCAACCTTTCACTGGTCAATTGATCCCCTTTCAATATCTAGCTATACCTTATTTAAATTAAATTTATTTAAACCGCCACCACTAATCGCCTATGGCGCTTGGCGGTGCGTCCCTATGTTTGCATATAAGATTTGATATTTATAGCACCTATTTACCTTTATAATACCTTAATTTATTTGTGCGCTTGCGCGATAATACTTACAAAGGTAGTAGCTTTATCCTTTCCTTTAGACTCCACTTTTAGCGCTGCCTTGCGCCTAATCATTACGTATTACGGTTAGGCAGCTGTAGCTATTTTCTAGAGCAATTAGACTGGTTTTTTAAAAGCTGCAGTTTTGTTAGAATTTATCCGCTATGCGGCATAAGTAAATAAATTATTATTCCAATACTATAAAGTTTTATCTTGCCTATTATAGTTAGGACACTCCGACCTTGGTCCGGGGCATATATGATGTGGCACTATTGCTTAAAGCCTAACTATTTTTAAACCGGGGTTTTTATTCACTCCGAGGTGCAATCCAAAGTACTTTTACAAATAGGTAATTAACCTTCCCCTCTGCTATGCGGCTATGGGAGTAACTGCCGATATAAGGTTTATTCTACATTACCCTCTATAGCTTAACTTAGCGTTTAGAGGTTAAGTAACATGCGCCTACGGCGATAGGTAAATTATCAGATTTTTAATAAATATGCGTAGAATTCATTTTTACAATTTCGCCCCTGTTAAAGTAGCAGTTGCTTACAGTTGATGTAAAAGGCAGTGAAATAAAATAAATTAATATAAAGCTTTTAAAAAGCTATTACAAATCTAATTAGTTTATATTTAGACGCGCCCGTTCGGGGGGTGGCGCGCAATTGCTTTCTAGACCTATAATAAAAAAAAATATAATTACTGGATATACTTTGATACTCTATTAAAGACTTCCGCCCCAGACAAACAGCCAAATAGCCATATTTTCTCCCTAATATTTAGATACTATTAGGAAAACTCCATTTATAGTAGATACAAGGTGAGTTAAAGATTCAACCCAGCTTTCCTTAGAAGGTTTCCAATATACGCCTTATTACAGACTAAATTATAAGTTTAAGTTGTACCCTTTTGCAAGGGGAAGACTCCCTAATTACTATTAAAGAAAGCTGTTGTAGATCAAACCTATAGCTACATACTGTAAAGCTGCTAGGGTCTTCCCGTCCAACTAAAGATAAATGGCATCTGCACCACTAATTCAATTTCACTGAGCAACTCTTAGAGACAGCGGGACCATCGTGATACTATTGATACTAGGAAGACCTCATTTAAAGGCCAAGTTATTACGCTACCTTTGGATCCTCATGGTTAAGACCGCAATTAATCAGACATTAGACCAGTTACATTTTTCAATAACCTCTCTTAAATTAATGACATTGTGCAAATCTCGACTCATATACTACTAAATTAATACTCGCATGAATCTGTGTTTTTAGTAAACAGTCGGGGCCCCCGTGTTTATGTTACCACCTTTTTCTAAACAATCCCCAATTAAAGTATTGTTAGGTTAATGGCTCTACTTCTAGTCAAACGTACGTAGACAATTTGCCGAGTTCCTTAAAGAGTTTTCGCTCTACGCCTTAGTATTCTCTACCTACGAACCTTTGTCGGATTAGGATACGGTAATCCCTCCAATACCATTCACTAGCCAATATGCTGAGTGGAAAAGGTAAGGATATGTCCATAGCACCCCGGAGGGATAACTATAAACACAGACTTTGCGGGAATTTAGATCCTTTTTCCTGATCCTTTTGTTTTATTACAACAAAAGATGATACAAATCTAAATTAACTCATCAAGTAAGACTTTGGTCTTATACCCTTAGAGGCCGTTTAATTTTCTAGTTAGTCTAATATCTCCCTGAAAACCCTTTCGTATTCGGCGAGAAGTTTTAATTACTTCTTTTTACGTTACTCATGTCAGCATTATCTCTTCAGATAGTCCATAAAATGAAACACTTTATTTCTACCTTTTCTGAATGTTATACTACCTAAATTTATTAATTATTTAACTCCAGCTTCGCAGTCCTACTTAAAAAAGTGTGACTTAGCGCTTGTACCGTGGCTAGCGATCATCGCAATTAATAAATCAACACTATATCGGTAAATATTTTAAGACCCGTAAATTTACGGCGCACAAATAACTTTGTATATTTTTTTAGTACCAGCCCAGGACCGCTATGCGGAGGGGTTTTGCAGATATAAAAAAGCATATATTCGCTTCGTTTAAAGTAATCTAACCTGTGCTGATAGCTTTATACATTGACTGCTGAGTTGTTACACACTCTTTAAAAAATTGCCACTACCGAGCACATTTCACAGCTGTATTCATAAATCACGGCCTCAATTTCACTTAAATATTATTTGGGGACCTTAATTAGTGTTCTCGACTGTTTTCGTCTTGACTACCCACCTTATCATGAGTAGTCTGAATATCTAAAATCAATTTATGTCATTCCGAATCTCAATTCCAAAGGTAAGACTTTCACATCCCCTCAACCTAAACATCCTCGCTCCCCTTCAACATTGTCGTCAGGGTAAACGCCTTGTTTGGAATGGCCCGTATTGTACCTCCACAAATCTATAATTAGACTATCCTCTAAGAAGGTTTTCGTATAAAACCAGCTATCCAAGTTAGATTAGCATTTCCAATAATATTTCTGTAATTCACACTACAGTTTAGACTATACCTTTACTCTATTTTGACCTTAGATTCGTTATTCCCCTTTAATTTGATGCTTAATGTACCCTTTACCGATTATTGCTACCCCTTTCGCCTTATTTCACCTTATACGCATAATGCTTTGATTCTAAAAAACGGTGTTCTTTCCTTAAACAGTTAGTTTATTAAGCCTAAGCTGTTTTAGCAAATTATATACCCTACGTTTGGGTTGCAAGTGTGTGCTTGTAAAACAAACCGCAAATGCGGCCCTGTCCCTAGCTATCCCTCACCTAAGGCGTATGAGGGTTTGCGTAGCAATAATAGGCAGATGTCCTAAATATAAAGCAAACTAGCACAGGGGTTAATAATACTATATTTTACCTGCGAAGCTGGAAAAGAGAGATTAAAGAGAGAGTTTCCTATGACCTTTAATACATAGTCTACTTTCTAATTTGTTTTGTTGCATCCCTCCCCTCGGCCTGCTTTGCAGCCCTTCCTTAGGATTATGCGACTCCTCGCCTTCCCTACCTCCGCTTCTCGGCTGCGCCGCACCATCCCTTAGGGGGGAGAGTTGACAGCGGCTTGTGTGTTCTTTTCCACCGCATGCGGATGAAGCTGGGAAAATAGTAACAGATTAGTAATACGGAGGAAGAAGTTAGGCACGGGCGATGGAAGAGTAACCCCCCTTTATTTATTTATTTGCTTGTATCCTCTTTCTCTATTCTTGGAAAAAATTTTATTAAATATTCGTCCTTACTTAGTTTTCGATGACTCGGGCCCAAATTCATATCTCAAGCCAATTCTACTATTTTTTTAATAGTCTCATCATCTTTATACCATGAAGAATTAAGAATTTCACATACTTTAGCAAAAACTTCAAAATTTTGTTGTTTTCTGGTATTTAATTTCATATTTTTGAAAAAAGGTATAATATATTTAATTAATTCATTAATAGATTGCACCTGATATCTTGCCGCTTGACTCGGTAATTTATAAACAGATCCACATTTAAAAAAGGAAACTAATTCATATAAAACAGATATAGAAGATATTTCGTGTACCACTGTAAAATTTACACCTATTCTCCTGCTATCTGTTCTAAATGCCACATTAAAACTACCGTCACCATCTATTTGTCCTCTAACGAATTCTGTAGTTAAAGGACAAGGGTCGAAGGCTTTAGGATATTCTAGCGGTTCAAATGTAGGCAATTTTCCATATTTGAAGGCTAAGCCATTTAATAGTTTAGATTTTGTATTATTACTTCGCAGACTAGTATCTTTGTTCATAAAATAAGCTATATCTATTATTTGAAGCAAGCCTTTTATATTTAAATGTTTTTTATCTTTCATTAAGAGTACTACTGTTTTTCATATTAAATATGAAACTAATTTGCTTCCTCTAAGCGGACTTTTATCAAATAATGGTATTATTACAGATATTAGTTCGTCAACTGACTTTACAACTAATATTACCCCGTTTCTATTTTTATATACTTTTCCTACGCCTAAGTAATTTTGTAGGGATACAAACATATCCCATTCTACAATAGACTGAGATAAACTAAAAACAGGACTAGGTCTAAATAATATACCCTTATTTCTTTTTTCAAAAGATATAGTAAAACTACCATCCGTTTGAGAAAAACCAGATACTCAATCGGGTGTAAAAAAATATTTATTATTCATGGTATGCTTATTGTAAAAATATAAATAAAAAGTTAGCAGCAGCTAAATATATTTATTTTTGTTTATTTTAACGGGTAAAGGGATTGGAACTTTTATTTTGTTCCTACACCCAAGCGGGGTTTATGTACGGTAAAAGGGGGAGCTCTAAGAGCTCCCGATTAAAGCAATGGGCGATCTTAAATCTTAATCAGTTGAAACTATAGAGTACTAGCGTTTTACCTTTCTCTTTGCTATGTCTCTTTCTTAAAGGGCGAGTGATGTAAGTAGTTAGCCCTTCTATAGAGTCTGCATTTAGAAAAGTCTTATTTTTTCAAATAAAGTCGTTACAGGGTTATTTCCAAGTATATTAGCTATCTATCATTATTATTGATTCGTTGCGGAGCGAGATAAAGAAGAGATGCTTTTATTTTGTTATAGCCTGTGGTTTGCTATTTTCTCGGCTTAGTCGGCGGCTTCGTAAAAAGGCAGCAACTCCACATAGGCGACGCGGTGCGGCATAAACAATTGTTTCTAAAATGGAAAAACTTCCTACGGTATCTTCTTTTGTATTAAAGAAATTTACCGTTATGAGCTAGATTTTATTGTGATAAGCGTCTCTTTTCCCTAAGGGATCATACGCTGTCACATAAGGCAAAATTAATTACCACTTACCATATCTCTTCGGAGCCTTCTGCAACAGACAACCGTTCGATCTATTATAATCTGGACATAGTAAGCTCACTTGGCTTCGGGTCTAATATAAGTAACTCATCTATCACAATCTATAAAAAACAAATAGCTATTAAAGGCGCCCCGGAGGGCTACTAAATAATAGGCCTTATTCTACTTATAAATAAATTACTTTGCTACCTAAAAGGAAGTGTTAATCTTATTTATAAATACTAATCATTATTGCCGCGGACCCCTACCACCTAATTTAGATGTTACGGTAAGGGGGGCTAATAATATTATTACAAACAATGTAGTCGCTTTCACTGGGGCTTTTAACCTTGCTACTTATATTAACTTGCTGACCCATTATGCAAAAGGTACTCCATTAGCTTTAAAGCCTCTGAATGCTTATAGAATATACTAATTCAAATATTTCACACGTGTTTCACGGTATTTTCAAATTTCCTTCACAGTACTATTCGCTATCGCTAAATTTATTTTACTTAGCATTAGAGGATGGTTCCCCTATTTTCCATCAAGTTTACTCTCGATGTACTTTAAAAATAATTTAATTACCTTTGAACCTTTATCAGCTTAAGTGTGCGCTAGCGTGCTACTGTATTAAAGGGTATCTACAGGACTTACACCTTTTTTAGAATTCATACTTATACTGTTTGATCCCTTACAGAAGGGGGGGGGTCGGGCCGCAATCCAGTAAATTATAAAATTATTATTCAACAAAAATATATAAATTATTAAATATAAGAATTTAAAACAAGTGGTAACTCGGTGCTTTAAATATTATATTTCCGATTTTTATCGGTATGCTTTTCCGATTTCACTCGCCGTTACTTTCGGAGTCTCGGTTGATTTCCTTTCCTTTCCTTACTAAAATGATTTACTTCGGGAAGTAATAATAAAGGTTTTTACCTAGGATTGCAATAATTCTTTTTTTAATATTATTGCTTTAAGAAATAAACTTCCTTTTTAATAAATTTGCTATTTATCCTTAATAATTCCTTTAAATTTCTTTGATGTTAAATCTATATTGTCATCGATACTTTTAGAAAGTATTTATTAAAGTAAATTATAATGCTTAACAATGCATAGTGGATCCCTAGTTCTTTGGAGGTGGGTATAAAGGGCCCGGGCAAAATACTCCCTTTATTTTATTGACTCTATATAATGCTTAGCGCCCCTCCGCTATCAACAATGTGCTTAATTCGCCCCTTCCCGCAGGGGGCATGGGTGATGAATCCCGTCCCCTCCGCTTCCCCTGCTCCTTCTACTTGTGGATAGTGCAGCCGGACGCGGCAAGTGGAGGAAGAAGCGGATAAATATAATAGTAGTTAAGAATATAAAGGTATAAAAGAGAAATGCGGTACCTTCTTTAAGTGGGATTCTGCTATTATTAATGGTATACAATAATATTTACCCCGTATTCTAAGGGAGCTAAGTTTTATGCGGAAAGGGGATCAACAAATAACTTTTTTTTTTAACCACAGTCCCCTGTGGAGTTGAGTTGTATAATCTTTTTATTATAAAGCTCTGAACTAGTATATAACAAGGCGCTTGCTTTATTCCACTACACTCACTCCCCCGGTCCCTCGCCTTATCTTTGGGCTTACAAACAATAAAGCGGGGAAAGAATAAGTCTATGAAGCAAGGCTGAAGCTATAATTAAGCAAGGAGGAGATTAGTGCGATAGGGGTTCAACTTTACCCCTTACCTAAGCCCAGCAGAGCCAGCCCGTATTTAAGCCCTAGACTACTCAGCCTCAACATAATTCGCATCTTCTCCGGGTAAGAAGATATGCTGCAGTATACAGGGTGGACTGATTTGTAAAGCAAAAGGGCTGAACAACCATTAGGCTAAAATGCGGGTAGGTGGTTGATGTTGCCCCTAAATCTGCGGCTATAATTGTTTAGGCTCATATATAATAACACAATACCGAAACAGAACATGAATAAAAAAATATGTTTAATCAATATTGATTTATTCATCATTTTCTATAATCATCTGAGCCTGTACTTAGTTTTAATGATCTCTTTAATCAATTAGAAATGAAAGTTGGCCAATAATTAGAAATTTTCACATTTTCCTCTTTTAACCCTTGATCTAATAATTTACAATAGTGTACATGTAATATTAAATTACTAATAAAATAAAGCAAGCAACCTATATTACCGATTAGTCATATTTTAGCTAAATCATATGACGAAATATTAGCTAAATAAGATAAAACAACATTTAAATCTACACAGTAGTAAATAAATGCTAAAATTAATAAAAACTTACTTAAAATTTTAAATATAAATTTAAAAATCTGTCCTATGCTCATACCTTTTAAGTTACGGGGGATACTCTTTAACTTATTACTTAAAAATAAGTAAATAAAAGCGTTTTTAACAGAAATACCTGCCTCGTTATCTTTGACTTCTCCAGATAAAGATAAATTGTCAGGCAATATTGTATTTAATGTATTATTTAAATTAAAACGGATAGGGAAACCTTTCTGTGCAAAAGTAATGATTGTTACAGCAGCTATAGGTGCAAAAAAGCAAGCCCATAACCGAGTGCACCGACCACGCCGGATTAAATGATCTTCTCTCATTTGAGGTTCCATTTTATGAATATCATGTAAAGGTCAAGCAGAGTTAATATATGCATTAACTACACCTCTGTATATTAAAATAGCAGGTACAAATTTAAACGCATCTAAGACCACAGTTAAATTACCTAAAGGAAAATTTAAACTACTAAATTTTGTATATATTTCATTAATAGTAAGATCACCTATATCCCCAAAAGGTCTATCTCTTAAGGGGAGACCTACAGAAGTAGAAGAAGTATTATTAGACTCTGCCTGAAGAGAAGATTCCGTAAAGGTACTTGAATCTTTTTTAGATAAATTAGATAGATGATTAAAATATTCTAGTATAGTTGTACCCTTCTCTTCTTCCCCTGCTAAGGGCTTCAGTAGATCAATTAGTTTTATATCGCAAACTTCACCTTCTTTATATCTTTTTTTTAAAAAATGAGTGGCTAATTCGACACCTTTTTCTAGTGTCAGATTTTGATCGTAATCGATATTTTTACCATCCTTTACAAACCAAGGGAAAGACTCTTCATAACTAGAACTATCTGAAACAGATGTAATTTTTAAATCTTCTTCAAGATTTTTACTTTCTTGATATTTTACTAGTTGTAATCGATCTAACGCCTGATTCATGTTATCTTGAGTTTGAATAGTCCTTTCTACTATATTATCATTGGGGTTAAAAAGAATAGCCGTACTGTGAAGTGCTTTAACCGAAATAAGATTTGAATTATTTTTAGTACCATCCATCGGGTATACACTAGAATAATTATTATTTAAAAAAATTTTTTTTTTGCTTATCGTCTCTAAGCAAAGCGGTAATAAATATAAGGAATCAATGAAACTTAAATAACCTTCAAATGGAACTACTTCTAGCTGGATAGGCATAAATCCATGAAATGTCCCACACAATTCAGAGCATTGCCCAAATAATTCTGCTTCTCTTTCAGAAAAGAATGAAGATTGATTTAGTCTTCCAGGTGTAGCATCGATTTTAATACCAGCGGAAGGTAAAGCAAAATCATGTAATACGTCAGTCGATGTAACTATAAATCTAACATGTGTATTTTCAGGTAGTACAATAGGATTATCCACTTCTAATAATCTAGTTTGACCCATTTCGAGATCGGAATCCGGAATCATATAACTATCAAATTCGAGAGGGTCCCCTGACTCTGTTTCATAATCTGAATATTCGTAACTTCAATATCATTGATGCAAAACATAGAGCTGGGTGATCACACTAACTCCGCCAGCCAAGGGGAATAGACGGAGTATTCTTCTTGCTCCGCAAACCTCCGCTATATTAACTTCCTAAGGATTGAAGCGGCTGTTTGCGGAGCAGGACTAAAGCGCAATGTAATGCATTCAGCTCTAAATCTATTTCGACTGTACATTAAGCAAAATAAGAATCTTGCCTTGCTAAGTCTACATTTAGCGTACTTTCACAAGGGCAGCCTTATTTCACCCACCAGTGACCCAGTCTGTGGCAATAAATGATAAAAAATAAAACATTTACTGACAGTCTTGTATAATTTACGATATTGGTTATATTATATATTGACTGTTTTCACTAGTGTCGCCAAAAAAAAAGTAAGTATATCAAGCGGGGTCCTGCCTTTTCTTAGGGAGAGTTGAAGGGGGTATACTCACATTTTTTTAAAGAATTTCGTCAAATTCTTAGATAATAAGGGCGCTTCCCCTTCCACTCGCTTATCGGCTTTGCCGCTCATGCGGACAAAGCTGAGGCGTAGAAGGGAGCAGGGGAGGATATATATTATCACGACTATCATATGTTGCTTATTAAAGAAACTTTTTTATATTTTTATACCCACTTATATACTTATAATTTAAGGAGGCCCTCCCTATGCTGCGGGTTTGCGGAGCAATAAGCGAGCCGTTATATAAAGGGTAAGTAAGAAGGGTATGAAGAACGCTCAGCTACCCGGAGTAGTAGAAACAGACCCCCTGTGCCAAATGGTGTGCGAGGTAGCCGATGCAAATTTAGTAAGAGGAACCTTATGCAAGGGCTACCTGGTCTACGCAACAAAGTAGAGTTAGTCGCCCTCCCCCAATGCATGCGTAGGCGTACAGTATGCTACAGGGGTGCGTTCCTCGTCAAGCCGCCCCCTCTCCGCTATGCGGCGGGAGGGCTTGTTGAAGCGGCAAAGGCAAGGAATCCGATAAAACAAAGAATTAGAGCCCTAACTTGTATAACATAGACTTATGAATATGTGGTAGAGTAAGAGCTCTCAATTTATCCATACTATTTTTCTTTATATAAATTGAATAACGGTTCTTAAATTGTATTTTTTGTATTGTACAATCTAAGTCAAATTTATTATTAATTACCCTAATTAAGCGCTCTAACTCTGAATGTGAAAAACAATTCGCACTGATTCTAACACCTTCGCCAGTCCATCCTCCATCATCCATTATCCATATAGACAATGTTAATTCGTTCATATATTTTTCTATGTTATAAGGTAGAATTTTTTGACCCTTTTTATAAAAGGACTTATAAATTCATAATCAACTTCTAAAAGTATAAGTATTAAACTCATAGCCTAAATAAAACCTATCCATGCCCTTAATCGGTCTTGTGTATTTACGAGGCTCAAGGTTAGTACAATATCCCCTATCATAAAAAAAATTATATAGAAAGACTAAATATTCTTTATGTACTTCACTTTGTTTTATCGCAATTCTTACCCCTTCACCTGTTCGATTAGAAGCGTAGCCGTCTCCTAACAATAAGCCATATATTATGGATATTATATCTATATTATGAGGCCCTATGCGGTTTATAGCTCTACATCTAGTATGAAACATTCGTACAAGTGGTGCCGGACTGAGGTAAAGTGTGCTCCACGCCCAGCGTTTCTTATGCAACCCTTTACATAACCACCCCACAGGTGTTCCAAGGCTTGTACTCCGCAGCCCACGCTGCCGCTCACCTACCCTGCCTGTCTCCTTACAGCCTCCCCCCTCTTGCGTTCCATCCCGTCCGCTTCAACTAGTTGACAGCGGCGGGGGGGAGGCAGCAGTTGTGCCGGATGCGAGAGTGGTTGTAGCTATCCCTCTGGGGTGCTCCCCTTTCAACATCTCTTGCTCTTTGCATCCCTTATCCTTTCCCGCAGTGCGGATGAGTGAACCAAGTAATGCTACAAAGGCGCTTGACGGGTTAGCGGTCAAAGTTGAGAGTAGAGGGGGTGTAAGTCTAAACAAGCTGGAACAGGTAAAGCTCAGCACAAACCTATTCCTAAAAAACAGATGTAGGTTGCGAAGCCTCAGCCCTGCGCCCCTCTCAAGCAGGCTGTTCCCGGAAGGTCAAAGAGATACCCACTTAGGTAATGGAGGGAAGCGGAGATAAAAATATAAAATTTTTTTTACCAAGTCCATATTTGACAGATATACTGAGTTATAGGCATTATTGGTGTTCTTTATTTTATTTATAACATATGATTTTGGGCCATCTTTTAAAAAACCCGTTACTTTAACAGTGATAGTAGGTAATGTTACTTCATCTAAAATATAAAGTAATCTGAAACTAGGTAAAGCGATAGCTAGTAATAATATCGCGGGGGCTATAGTTCAGAATATTTCAATTAAAGTACCATGAACTAAATATTTATGAGAAATTTTTGTTTTATCATAATTAAAATAATAAATAGTAGAGCCTAACATTCAAAATACTAAAATAGCAATAACTACTAAATAGAAGAAAATGTTATCATGCAATTCTATTATCCCAGTGTAACCTGGAGATACTCCATCCTGAAAACCTATAGCCCAAGGTTCAGGACTATCATTATAAATGGTAGCGTTACCAGTAATTAACGCCTGTGGCGCATAAGTTAAAAAGTAATTAGCAGCTGTGTTTATTATCGCGTAAGCGCTTATTAAAATAAAAAAATAAATAGCAAGGCTAAAGTTTAACATTATAGCTAAAAAAAATTTTTTTTGATTAGTCATTAGTGACGGTTGCTTATTTTTGAGTCTATAATTTTTTATCAGCTGTGCGGCTAGTGCAACGAACATAACGTAAAAAAAGCATAGCAGGTTTTTGTGTTGCTTGATGAAGAATCTCAAATAGCTTATAATTAATCTACACCTATGCAAGTTTTTTTTTTATGCAATACTTAAGTAATAACTTAACTTGTGAGCCCTAATAAAACAGTAAGATAGAAAACGGTATCTAAAGCACAAGCCCTCCGGGAACTCACTATGCTTTTTTTTTAGCGCCCGTTTTGTTTTTATTTATCTGTACTCACTTTTATAGGCTTCGCCTCACCCTCTTGCTATTTTATTATTCATACGGTGCGGCTAAGCCGAGGAGCTGGTGCGTTCCTCCTGCTCCTTATCCCTCCGCCTCAGCTTTGTCATACCCTGTGGGGCAAGGAGCGGCAAAGCCGAGAAGCGGCGTAGGGATGGAGCTACAACCCACGCTACATAGCATAGGGGATGAAGAAGCCGATAAAACTAAAATAGGCGGCTGCCCGCTTTGCGGAGGGATGGTGACGGTGCTATAAACTCCGGATAATGAGCATTTGTGTATAATCACAGTAACGGAGGGCAGGTAACTTAGGTAAATAGTAAAAGCTAAACTTAAGTGGTATTATTTAAGATTAAGCTAATCAAAGGCTTTGTTTGATTATTTCAATATCCCCTTCTTCAAAAGGTACAGGTGCGTCTATTCAGTTCTAAATACCTTTTTATACTATTGCGCAAACGCATAGTAGATACTATTTAGATTATAAGCCCTTCTCCGCGCCCCTAGCGGCAAACCCGAGGGGGCGGGTGGTTTATTATTCCTTGCTAAACTTAAAATAAATCAGAGGGAACTATCTACCTTGTCCTTCTGCTATGCGGCTGTAGGAATCAAGCGCATATTCTAAAAAAGGAGGTATTAGAAAACTATATGGTCACCGCTTACCACTTACCCTGTTTACTTAAGGGTGGTGTGGTGATTATGAAGGTCATAAGAAATTTCTAGTTGTCTTTTGCTATTCTTTATCCCTACTCCAGCTCCAGTGTCCTTTCCTTTGCTATGCGTACAGCATACGTATAAAGGAGGCTGTAGCTGAGGCTTACTGAGGCATTAGGAGATGCGGCCCACCACTTTAATTACAGTTTGTTTGTTGAGCTGTATGCTTGCGGTGGTGCTTGGCTAACTAAGTTATGTATTATTTATTCTTCTACTTTTAATTTTTATTTAGTACCTGCCATATTATTAAATTGTGTGGCTATTACCAGTAGATTCAAAAAAGGGGGGGTTGCGGGAGGGGACAGTCAATCTAGAGTTGCTCCGCAAGCGAAGGGGGAAGGTATCTAAATACAAGCCCTTCACAGTGCGATCCAGGATAAAGTAGAATACGATAGGCCAGAATGCAAACTAAACAACAAAACAGCAGGGGGAAAAGACTACAACACAAAGAATAAAGTGAACAGTATTTCCTTCCCCGCAAGGCTATGCTCTATTATGGGAATAGGAGAATGGACCGAAAGATGAGCCGCCTACTGTCAACTTTTGTTTTGCAATATGTTTGAGTAATTTCGGTTTACATCACACAAACGCAGCCTCACCACCGAAACCGCAACTAACAAAGACCAACACAGCTCTTTTACTGCGAAAGCTGGAAAAACAAAAGGGACCAGCGGACAGGGGCTACAATAAAAAGCGTAGAAGTAAACAAGCATTACCCTTAACTATACAGCTCGGGCAGATAAGATGAGCGCACTAAAACAAGTGCGGAGCAATTGAACAGATGAGGATCAACAACAATTATCACGACCTCCACTCCCCAACTTCGCAGCCTCCCCTTTTTCGGTTACGAGTGGCTCCGTAGACTCCGCAAGGCCGCAAAGACTATACTTGTACCTTGCTTTTTTTTATTGCATTGCAGGAAACTGCAATTATGACGAGGATGAAGAGACGCAGATCCCAGGTAAAGAAGCTAATTACATTAGAGTTATATTTTAGAATACTACTGATTAACCTTTTAATTATAGAAAATTTACTTTACGCTTACGCGATAAAGGATTATTATATTGCGCGGAGCGAGAGTAGAATTATTATTATTTACCGCTCCGCTGCACCCCCTATATCGACCGACTATGTAGAGCGCCTATGATGCGAAGCAAGAGCACCTATTACGAGGCCCAGCATAGCTGAGCGGAGAAGGGAATTAGAGCACAACCACGCAAATAAATGATTATTGACTAGGAGGATTATTACTAGCTTGATATTTAGGGGGGAAGTATAACTATAGGATCTAATAATTGGATTACCTGATAATACTTGCACATTAATATTATGCTGTTTATTTTTTAAAATTCTTTTCCATATTTAAGGCCATAGGTTGCAATTGTTTATTCACATTACTTTGAATATAACTTATGAATTTATTAGGTATAGAACTTTGATTCAGATAACTATGATTACCTGTAGCTGGACCTTCCCCTAAAGTGGGAGAGTTATTCCCTATACCTTAATTTATATTATCTAAAGTATTGAATCACACCACGATTCACTACAGTTTTATCCTTAGAATTAGATTGTTGATTAAGAATATCCTCATCTGGATCTCCAGATCCAGTAGGGCCCCCTGTAGAGCGATAAGCGATATTATTATAAGAAGGGTAGTAATTATCCGGACTATGATTAGAACAAGGAATAGTCTCAAATAATGAGAAGTTAATGAAGAATAAGAATAATCAAGTAATAGACATAATCATGCAAGCCCCTAATATAATTAGTAATAAACTATTATAAAATAATATCCGCTGTGCGGCCAATTTAATCAGGCTAAAATAAATACCCCTAAGAAAAAGTCTAATATTTAAAGAGCTTAGACTTCTTACAAACTCTTACTAAAAATCAAATAATCTTAACTCCCCCGCTCAGCAATTGCGCACTATTTAACAAAAAAAAAATAGATCTCTCATCTATAACCGTAACAAATAATCATCAGTCCGGGGGCCTCTACTATATACTTCCAGTAATTTACAAGCCCGGAGGGTTAAATAAACAATCAACTTTATTCACTGTGCTGACAACTCCTCACGCCACAGGCTGCATATTCACTTAATCTTTTTATAGACACGTATTGAAAATAACACACAAAACTTATTACAAACCAATAGAAGGGGTTTTATACCAGCATTTTTCATCCGGGCACATGCCGCTTAAATTTACTAGCAGTCCCGGAGGACTTGAGGGGAGACGCACACATTATTTTTAAAGTTAAAACAAGTTAATTTGCTAAGCTTTACTTTAACTCTTATAATTATCATTATTATTATTTGAGGATTCATTATTTGAAGTATTCTTATTTGAAGAATTCTTATTATTTTATGGCTTATTATTAGTATCTTGATAAGTGTAATTATCTTTTTTATTCTCTTTATTTTTATCCTTATTATTATCATCCCCACCACCACCTATAAAAATTTTAACTAATTGATAGCCTGCATTACTACCCACAATCCATTTAAAGGTTAAAGATAGTGGCCTATCAGCTCTACCTGCTAATTTTATAAAACTTTCTATATTATTAATAAGGATTAAAGATAAAAAACAAGACTCACACCCCCTACAGCAATCTTAACACAAGGCTCCAAAAAGGTATTTACAATATCCATAATTACACTAGCCGCACAGACACCAACCCTTCGGCCCGGTGAGAATAAAACTATTTATATCAAAAAGGAACAAATTTAAAGTATTCATTTAAAGTTAATTCTAAAAATAGAAAAGGTTTTCTTAGTCTCCGACTTTTTTGTAAGTACCTTACTTTGAGTAAGGACCTTGGGTATAGTAAGAGAGACTCCTATTCACCTTTTTAAAATAGGATCTTTTTAGTCTGACGTCTAGTGAATAACGAATCGTAAATAACAGCACTTATCTATATATATCTTATTCTTTCTTCCGCTAAGCCTACCCTTATTTATTTTTTCGGAAACGACTTTACTTTATAAACCTCCCTTTTTAATTAAAAGTAACCCTCAAAAAAGGATCTATTCGGCCTAATATGTATAAAAGCTATTAGCGTATGTGGGCCTTAATCAAAATTTTAGTATATTCATTTTAGTTTACGTTACTCTTCTTTTTGTTAGAGTATACTTGACTCTTGTTTATACCTTTAGCTAATTAACAGGACCTGCAACTATTGATGATATCATTTCTCGTCCTTTATAACTAAAGTAAAGGATCTAGCTCACACGCGCTACAGCCTAGCCTTGCTTAAATTCGTGCAGAAGCGGGTAGTTACTAATGTAATTCTATTGCATCTTTTAAATAACTACACAATAAAAGACTAAATACATAAGCTTGAATTACAGATACTGCTAATTCTAATCCTATAATCGCAATAAATAATGTAAAAGGAATTAAAGCTAATATGGCTACTATCAAACTACTAGTGAACATTTGAGCTAGGAAAGTAGATAAAATTTTTAATAGAGCGTGCCCCGCACATAAATTAGCTAATAATCGCACACCTAATGAGAAAGCTCTAGCAAAATAACTTACTAGTTCAATTAAAGTTAAAATAGGCGTAAGAGCTAAAGGAGTCCCAGCAGGTATAAAATAAGAAAAAAAAGTTAATTTATGTTTTGTAATACCTATTACTGTAACAGCTATAAATACTGTTATACTTAAACCTAAAGAAACAATTATAGAAGTACCTATCGTGAAATTATAAGGTACATTTCCTGTTAAATTAGCTATAATAATAAAGAAAAAAACAGAATAAATCAAAGGAAAGTATTCTTCACTATGAGTACCTATTTGTTCTCTAACCATAGATAGTAAACTTGCATATGTACTTTCCAGAGCTATAGATCATCTAGAAGGTATTAATTTTACATCATTATTACCTAAAAGGTGAAACCCTATTAAAATACTTAATACAAGTAAGGTATATAGAGATAAATTTGTTAAAGCTATATTCAAATGTCCGAATATAGGCGCATTCATAGAAATTAAGTTTAGAACCTCAAATTGTTCTAAAGGCGAGAGGATAATTAAATTTTGCATTTAAGTAAGTTAAAGCCCGCTAAGCAGAATGGTATAAAAAAGCGGCGAGAGTCAGTTAAAAGGGATATTACCACTTACTAAATCTCTGCTATATGGCGGGATAATATATAAAGTATTCAGCCTTTACTCTCGCTAACCTGTGCGGTTATAGCCACTAAAATTATTTATAGGAATTAAACTAATAAGCTCAGTGCTATTACTAGGGCTTACCTTTAGCCACCCCTAAAGGATGCGCATATCCCTCAACTCTACTATGCGTATCGGAGGTCACTAGTTGGAATACGGCTAGGTTACAGTTTACCTCAAAAAAATATATATACAACGGCCTAAATTAAATTTTATTAAATTTTTATCAGTTATAGCGCCGCCCTGAAGGGATGCGATAAGTTTGTTACGATTCGTTAAAATACCTCAGCCTCACCTTATTTGCTCAAGCCCTGCGGGATAGTAGCTCAAGCCCTACGGGATAGTAGCTGTGGGCAAGGGAAACGGCTTACTATAACTGTAAATTTGCTCTAGTTGTTACATATTTTTAATAAATTATTAGTTATTCCTTATTAAAGATATAATTAAAGTACTTACTATTTAGTTATTTTTAGTTAAAAAAATTAAAGATTTAGACCTATACTCCCCTCTTTTTTTTTAAGAGGAAGAGCTTAGGTTAAGAAGTGTTATAATTTCTTTCATTGACTAATATGTTTATGATTATAGACTGATATAAAGGTTTAACTAAGCCGCATAGTCAAGGTGTTTGGAATAATACTTATCGCGTCCCTAGCCTCAGCTGAGCTGTCCTTTGCTGTTTGATGCTCAGCACGATAAAAAGGGTAGGCGCTACTTAATTATACAGCCTTGTCTTTATTAGTCAAAAAAGAGTATAATTACTCTAAATCAGTACACCTTTATCTGACGCTTAAAGGGAAAATTAAAAAACGGTGCGAGACATGCGGATTTATTTTTTAGTGATGTGACACTTAGTAGCAGTATACGTATAATCCTTTTACCTCGCCCGCTCTCCGCAAATTTGCAACTTTATTACCTCAGCCGCCTCTTCAGACTTAGCATGCTGTGGACACCTGTCAACATTTACCCTTTTCCGCATAGGTGTATCCCTCCCTCACCTTTCACCATTCACCATTCACCATTCACCCTTCACCATTCACCATTCACCATTCACCATTCACCATTCACCATTCACCAATGGTTACGGTGACGGTTACGGTTTCGGTTACGGTTTCGGTGCCGATGCCTGTGCCTGCGTAAATGTCCCGGTGGAGGGCTTAGTAACTCCAGCCGCCTACTCCCTAGCTTAGCAAACCTATATCTCAGGGTGTGCAGTGCTGGCCTTTCTTTTGTTTTCATCCGGGCGCTCTTTTATAGGCTTCGCCGTACCTGCGGGGGGCTTCGCCGCACCTCCGAAAAAAAATGCAACAAGCCCTTCAGGGGGACAGCAAGCTGAAGCTAAAACGCTATGGGTTGCGAAGCAGGAGCAAGAGATGTACACGATAAATAATATTAAAATATAACAGCTATCGCCTGGGGCGCATAAGGCAAAGCTAAGTAAAATGTGCAAAGTGAAAGCAAGTTGAGTTGAACAACTTCCTCCCCTTTAAAAGAGGGGCACTCAACCACCCGAGTTCTGCTTCCTTTTTAGTATCGTAACTGTAATGCCCGACAACAAATATTAGGTATTAGCTCACTTAAGGGTTTGTCCTTATTCTTCAGATCTCCGCCACATCCTAAACATCCCACCCTTTACCCTGAAGGGCTGCACCCCTTACCTAAGTATCGCGGCTAAAGGGCTTATTCCTTGATCTGCGTAGCTCCTGACGTAAGTTATTCCGTGCTTAGTTATTGACACCTGACCAAGAAGGTTCCGCACTCTCGCGTCCGGCTTTGTACCTAACCCTTACCGCATAGCGGAGCGTCAGACTTATAATGGGGCAGTTTATCCTCCCCGAAGGGCTGCACCCTTCCGGCTTGCAACGCATAGCAGACATACTGCAGATTTTACCTCTTCAAAGGTTACGGCCACGGTGTCGCTTGTATGAAGAGTTAGTTAAAAGGACAGCAATCAAAGGTTGTGAATAGGGTACTATGCACGGATCTGGTAAGATTTGAACTCACGACTCTTTTGAAGTGCTCGTTTTCAAGACGAGTGCATTAAACCGCTCTGCCACAGATCCTTTTTTGATTTATCAGCTATGCAGCCTTTAGCTTCCCTGTAGCCTATGGCGCAGTAGGCATACTCCGCACTCCATTGCGCTTGCCCTATTCCATTCTTCAGCTGAACAATTATATTTTATTTGTAGGTGCGGCAAAGCCGATACTCCCTTTTTACTGCTACGCCAAAAGAAGGTAAGCGAGAAAAAGAACAACAGCCTTTTTATAAAGAGGGGCGATATACTGCCATTTAGCCAAAACTGACTTTACTCTTTAACCGCTAAGCTTCCATAGCTACAGCGATAAAAAGGCAATTTATGCTCCACAAAAGTTTATAGAGTATATATTCATCGGCTCAGCTTAAACCTTCACCTCAACCTTAACCTTAACCTTTACCTCTTGCTATCCTCTTAGGGCTCTACCTCAACATGTTTTTTGCGCAGCCCTACCCTTCGGCTCCTTACCTTATCCCTCGCCTCTATCTTATTTGCGCGGCTCCGCAAGAAGTAGGCAGGCAGCTTTTGCGCTTGATTATAGCTTCGCAAGCCCTGTGGGCTGATGTAGAGGGAGGAAGAACATAGCGCAAAAAAGGGAATGCTTGCTAAGCAAGTCTGTGCTGTTTATTAACCGGTGCGCACGCTTTGCAGTTTAATACCTCCGGATCCTCCGGACAAAATGCAACAAGCCCTTCGAGGGGACAGTGGTAACATACACCTTTACCCCGCTTATTAGCCCTTATGTGATGAGGGATCATGTTGAGTCGCCCCTTTCCGTAGGAGTAAAGAGAAGGGGGCAAGCACTTGAATAGAATAAGTCGCATTATGCTAGTAGCAAAGTAGCCGCTGAGAAGCGACAAAATCCATAGGTGCGTTCCTTGCCCCACAGGGGAGGATAAAGCCGAGATGTTGCTGTTGAGGTTGCTGTAGTCCCTGTGGCGGGGAGGCTTTTTAAGTAGAGCCTTAGCCACACCCCCTCCGAGGTTTGTACAATAACAAGTGCTATGTTTGACTTTTTATTAAGGGGACCGTCCGCTTATTTAAGGGGCTAATTTAAACAGATTGAGCAGTACAGGAATCGAACCTATCCTAGTCTAAACGACAAATTCTTTTACAGAGAACCACCTTTACCATTCGGAGCACCTGCCCTCTTATATTTTTGTTTAACTGTTAAAGTGGTTGCTAGTCCATATTTTCTACCCTTTAAACAGCATCTAGTTTATTATGGTTTATCTCTCGCTTAACTTAAACTACCTGTATGCTGAAACCCCTAAAGCATACGTGAGCTACACGAAGCATGGATACGTTTACAGCACTGTAAATTATAATCCTTTACCACCCCCAACATTGTTGCCAATAATCACCGCTATGCTGTTTTTTTACAGAAAGGGTATAGGCGACAAAGGGGGAGTGTTAGATGCGCCTTAAGTCCAAATAGGAAGGTTTAATGCTAGCTTGTTTAATTCTTCTATTCTTTACTAAACTCTCGAGAGGGGCTTATAACCACACCTAAGACCCCATGTTTATCAACCTAAGACCCCCTTTTTTTCCTCCATCAGCATGCGGGCAGGTGCTTATAAAAATAAAATACTCCGCTTTTTCCTTGGCACAGAATCCACCTCAACAATGTCCGTATGAATAAGTGGAAGTAGGGAACGTTGCCAAATCCTTTTTTTTTACTCCCTTTTATCTGATATCTCGCATGTTACGCTTTACACCTCAAGGCAAGACACATCCGGAGAGCCTTAGGGCTTTAGGTCCATTTTAACCGGGTGAGTACGCCAATTATTTATATATATTTGAATCCTCGTAGTAACCAGGGATAAAGGCAGCGAAGTCTTTTGTTTACATAGGAGACCGTGCTAGTTAGTTTATCGGCTTCGCCGCACCTCCGGGGCAGGTTACAAGATCCTTATTAATAAGACTATATATAAGCTGAGTCGCCCAGATTCGAACTGGGATAAGCCACTACCAAAAAATGGTGTTTTTCCAAATTAAACTACAACTCATTTAAGCCCAATAAGCATATTCTCAAGCAAGATTTACTTGGTCATTTTACACGCAGGTTACCCAAGGGGTATTAACCTGTAAAATTGTTAACTGTAAATAAAAAGGTTGGTAGCTTAGAGGACGGCTTGCTTCGCACCCTTTCCTAGCCTACTGCTACTTTTTAAAGACTTACCCTGAATTAGCACTGCTAATTATGTTAGATAAGCGCCTATTAAGCACAGCGGTCCGCTTTTGCGGAGTGATCTATACCTATATTAACACTAGTTCAAGAGAGATATAATTCAGTGGTAGTCATGCTTCTTAGAGTATTAAGAAAACCGTTATAAAGCTAATATACGCTTATTAGCTCTTAGATCCTTGACCTTTAAATAGCTTCTGTGCTTTTACCAGTAGGGTGGTGCTTATGACACTATAGCGCCTTAGCCTAGAAGTAAGCCCATTTCTTACAAATGCATGTGCTTAAGCATTCAGATCCGCAAGCTGGAGGGGGTCGCTAGCTATAATTTAACTATTGCTGTTACTTTATAAGGCTCGCATCTCACATAAGGGCCGATATCCCCTATAGGGCCGCAACTAAGTAGAAGGTCTTTAGCAAACTTATAATACCAAAAACTGGACTCGAACCAATAACAGTATCTTACAAGGAAACTGTTTTACCAATTAAACTATTTCGGCCTAATATATATTTTTTTTTAGGACTCCGCTTTAGTTTGCTGATGCTTTACCCCTTTTTATTAATTAACTTTTAGATAAAAAAAGTAATAAGTCTAAACAAACATGAAGCGATAAAAATACGAGTTCGCGTTAGAAAATAGACCTCCCACCCCTCATAGCGGATGATCGCTTAAACTTTATTTTGAATATCAGATCTTTTTTATTATTCCTCCGGCACGCCTCCGCTCTTCTCGGCTTTATCCTACCCTGTGGGGCAAGAAACGCACCTGCTCCCTTATCCGCCTAAGCATTGTCATACCCTGTGGGGCAAGGAGCGGCAAAGCCGATAAGCGGCGTGAAGTACTATGTTGACCCCACATGTGGATGGTAGATAAGCGCAAACAAGCACAGGTAGGCCCACGGTAAGCAATGTGTCCTAGTATAGACTATATGCCTCGCATATGAAACATAGTTTAATAATTAAACGAGCCCTTCCAGGTATGATCTGGAACCATCCTAATCGACAATCAGGTACTCTACCAATTAAGCTAAGGGCCCTTAATTTATTAATAAATTTTTTTCCTACACTTATAAATTATACTCTACCCCACAGAGGACTGTGCCAAAAAAAAAGATTTAAGCTATGCGCACTTATATTTTAATGATTGCACCTCCCTAATATTTATCCGCTATGTGGCCTTAGTCATTCATATGAAAGATTTTAATTAATCACATCCCGCATGCTTTAATCTTTAAGCTATGCCTATAATCAATTGGATGTTACCCGGTACTTGAACCTATTAACATTTAAATAAAAGAGCGAGCCAAAGGGAGCAGCGACAGGTAGTGATTATTAGCTGAACAACACCGCTGTTTAACTTTTGATCGCGCAAGCGCACAAATCAAAAAACAAAAAGCAAGAGATTGTAAACTTAGTAATCCCTTCCCCGTAACTCTATCTGCGGTGCTGAGGAAGCAATAAGCGGTCAGTTACAGGGGTTTATAAAATTACCTATTTGCAATTTTAGGACTGATCTTAAAGCCTAACCTTCGCTTAAGGCTCTCCACATAGTGCCCAAAAGAAAAGGTGCCAATAGGGGGCCAAAGGATATCTTAAAAAACAAACTGCATTCGCCCAGAGGTATTGCGAAGATTAGCTCAGCGGACCCTTTGGACCGTAATTGTAGGAGTCTAGAGGTTAATGCCGCAACCGATCAGCTCTCGCCCTTTACTTTGCAGCTAAAGCTTTTGTTATTGTGCGCAGGATTCCACCCCTTGCTTAGCAACCCTGAGGCTGCAGGGGCGAGTAGGATAGATAATAAAAAGATAAATAAGTTACGCTAAAGCATTAATCAACTAATAAGGCCTGTCGCACTCTGAAGGCCACTATCACCAAATCTTGCGGAGCTACAACACAGGCGACTAAGGCTTGTTTTCCAGGAGCTACAATCCCGTAGGGCTTGAGCTACAATCCCGTAGGGCTTGAGCAACATAGTGGAGCAAGGAAAATAAAAATTTGTACTATAAAGTCTAAAGTACAATAAGCTAAGTGTTAACATACGCACAGCGGAGCAAGTGCCTTGTAGTCTATTACATAAATAATGATCCTTTATAACCTTACGGGGGGGAAGCTTACCCCTTGGATACTATAGAAACAATTATCTAGCCTACCGAACCCTTGTGCTTATCACCGCAAGCGGAGGACTGTGTTCAACACCTTCCTTTTGACTGCTCCACATACCTACTACTTATTTACGATACTCCGCTGCGTCTGTCCCCTTGTCGAGTAACTCGCTTCTCCGCTTAGCTTACTCTACCTCCACCTTCACATATTCCCGTTGACGCATCCCTCTTCTCGGCTTTATCCTACCCTGTGGGGCAAGAAACGCACCTGCTCCCTTATCCGCCTAAGCATTGTCATACCCTGTGGGGCAAGGAGCGGCAAAGC
>Ga0209110_1000002_pt1 | contig 87415 bp, 48 predicted proteins | sample TexAe_OM2H0_O1_FD_187939 | JGI IMG/M metagenome (GOLD analysis project Ga0209110, IMG submission 187939) | Forest soil microbial communities from Davy Crockett National Forest, Groveton, Texas, USA - Texas A ecozone_OM2H0_O1 (SPAdes) (version 2) | ecosystem: Environmental > Terrestrial > Soil >...
TTAATTCATTTAAGTAACATCTCAAAAGTCATAGCAAGGTAGCCGTACTGGAAAGTGCTGCTGGAAAATAAAAATCTTTATATCCCCCCTGCATTCTATTCTATTATCACTATCACTATCTTTATCAAAGATAAGAAGATGCACTCTTACTACTACCACTGCATTCATTTCATTTCAATTTCAATTTCAATTTCTACGAAAAGAAAAGAAAAGAAAAGGGCTAAATATTTAGAACAAGTTCTAAATAAATTAATAACCTTTAACCTTTAGGTCAGATAAGGGTAATGTTAAACGTAAGCGACTACGCTTTTATTTAGTATATTATTAAAAGCTTATATAAGTATAATAATATATAAAGGGGTTAGCTGAGTGGTTTAGCGATAAATTTACACTTTATAGACAGAGTTTCGATTACTCTACTCCTTAAATATAATTTATTTTAGTTTTTATAAACATAGTAAGGCTACCGTAATGCACGCATAATTGTAAAACTAAAGTGCAAACGAGTGTGCCGAAAAGGTAGCCGGGTGAATTTTAGGAATTCATGATTTAATCGTAAGAGTTCAAGTCTCTTTACTCGTAAAATAAATAATATATTACATCTTTAACTGAATAGATCTAGCCTTCTCGCATTACCTTAACTCTACCTTATTTAAAAAATTAAAATTATAAATAATATGGAGAGATGGCTCAAGATAAATGACGATGATAGTAACTTATAGTTATAATTACTTCAACTCCTCCAATAAATTAATATAATTGTTCTCAAGAAGTAGTTTTAAAAGATTATAGTGAAACTCTTTATAAACTAAGAAATGAATATTCTAATTAATATCCTATTGAATAATACAACTTTTCGATTAATGAGAAGTCTATATGGTTATTAAGATGAAAACTGAAGTAGAATTTTGTATAAAAATAAATAAAACTATTTTTTTAAAAGGAATGGATTGGAGGTAGATAAGATTTTATTAATCTAATCTAGAGTTAGATTATCTCTATTTTAAAAATAATCAATAATATTAAAAGATTATAAATTAAATTAAATATGTATTAATTTAATAATAAATAATAAAAGATTATACAAAGTTAAAACTAAACTTAAAAAAAGTTAAATATGTATTAATTTAAATTATTAAAATAATAATAATAATATAAAAGATTATACAAAGTTTTACTATGCAAAATAATATAAAATAAATATTATAAATAAAATAAAATAAAAATTTTCTAACAAATTTAAATTTAAACAAATTTTATCAATAGGCAAGCACTTAGAGATAAGTACAAGCAAAATTTTTAAAATATACTGTATTATACAGAAATTAAATTCAAATAATGTTATATAACACTAACACAAATTTAATAATAAATTCTCCTTTAGAACAATTTGAAGTTACTAGTTTACTAGGATTAAATGCACCAATTTTGGGATATATAAATATAAATATTACTAATTTAGGTTTTTATTCAGTATTAGTATTATTTATAATAATTGGAATACATTATATGGGGAATAATGATACAAAAATATTACCAAATAAATGGTCAATAGGATTAGAAAGTATCTTTGCAAGTATAAATAGTATGGTTAGAGAACAATTAGGTAAAGAAATATATTTACCATTTATTTATTCATTATTCTTCTTTATTTTAATAGCTAATTTAACAGGTAATGTTCCTTATTCTTATACTGTAACAACTTCTATAATAGTAACAATTGGTTTATCATTTACTATTCTTACTGGTGTAACTATTTTAGGTTTATCTATCCATAAATTACATTTCTTCTCATTCTTTGTACCATCTGGTACACCATTAGCATTAGTGCCTTTATTAGTTTTAATTGAAACTGTAAGTTATTTAGCTAGAGCATTTTCTTTAGGGATAAGATTATTTGCTAATATGGTTGCTGGTCACACGTTATTGAAAATTTTATCTACTTTCTTATATCAAATGTTTAGTAGTAGTATAATTGTAGCTGTGTTAACTTTAATACCATTCTCTATATTCTTAGCTTTAATTGGATTAGAATTAGCTGTTTCTTTAATTCAAAGTTATGTATTTACTTTATTAGTATGTTCATATATAAAAGATGCTATCGAATTACATTAATTTTATATTAATAAATATTTCCTTATTTCTCGCGTTACTATCACTCTCTTTAATTCACTGCATTCATATTCCTTCGGAATACCTAACCTTTAGGTAAGGTATAGCACTGCAATTAGCACTGCAATAAGTGGTAGTAGCAATGAATGCAGGCCTTATATTATAATTCTAAAAGAGAAGTTATAATTATATATGGCTCTTTGCATTGCTACGCAATTCATCTTCTTTGCATTGAATTCAATGTGTAACGATGCATTGATAAGAATAGCGACTGCATTACTTTCCGGTTTAAATATAACTCTATAAGCAACCTATAATAAACAACTGACTAGTTTATTCTATACTTTAATTTTATATTTATTTAATTATTTACTTAGCCTATTTCACCCTCCTTTTATAAATAATATAAAATAAAAATAAAATAAAAAGGCCAAATTATGATTATTATAAAATAATAATTAAGTATAAGCATAGGTGTATACAAATAACTAAATTAAATTAAAAAATAAATGAATAAAATACAATTAAATAAATTTCAATATCATCCATTTCATTTAGTAGAGAATTCACCATGGCCAATATTAGTAAGTTTTTCATTATTAAGTTTAACAACAGGAGCAGTGATGTACTTACAAGGATATTCTAATGGAGGATTATTATTAACTTTAGGATTAATTTTAACAGCTTCAGGTATGGGATTATGGTTTAGAGATGTAATAACAGAAGGAACATATGAAGGACATCATACAAAACAAGTACAAAAAGGATTAATCATTGGAATAGTTCTATTTATTATAAGTGAAGTATTTGCTTTCTTCAGTGTATTCTGGGCTTTCTTTCATTCAAGTTTATCACCAGCTATTGAAATAGGAGGAGTATGGCCACCTTTAGGAATTACACCTTTAGATCCATTTAGTATACCATTGTTAAATACTTTCTTATTATTATCATCTGGAGCTTTTGTTACTTATGGTCACCATGCTTTAATTGCTGGAAATAGAAAAGGTGCAATCTTTGGAACTTTAATTACTATTATCTTAGCTATTGTATTCACTGTTTTACAATATATAGAATATTCTGAAGCAGGATTTACTATAGCTGATTCAGTATTTGGTACAGTATTCTTTGCATCAACAGGATTACATGGATTACATGTAATTGTAGGAACTATATTTATTACTGTAGGTTTCATAAGAATATTAAATTATCATTTAACTGATACTCATCATATCGGACATGAATCTGGTATTTTATATTGGCATTTTGTTGACGTAGTTTGGTTATTCTTATTTATTGCTGTTTACTACTGGGGTGGTAACTAATTAAAATAAATGTCCACTAATTCTTTTTGTTTTAATTGGCTTAAAGGATTTGAAAGAGTCGGACATACGCTAATTACAAAGATTAATTAATAAAATATAAATATCCCCTCTCTTATTCTCCTACCTTCTTCGGTCAATGCATTTGTGTTGTGCTAGCACTAATGTTAACATAAGCACAAGCAAGAAGATGAGGAGGAGAACTGCGAACTGCGAACTGCGAACTGCGAGTGCGTTTGCATCTTCTTATCTTTATCACTATCTTTATCACTATCTAAAGATAAAGATAATAAATTTATAGCTTGGGTAAAAGAAGGCTATAAAAATTATATTTTATATAAAATTACAAATTAAACATTGCAAATATTTAGGCTTTATTAAAATGCCCAGGCTTTGCCACTATTTGTATCGGTCTAGAAAACTATAAATTATCTGTGTTTGGTCTACTGTAATTCATAAAATTATAGGTCTACTCTAATCCATAAACTTCTATTTAGGGGCTCCACTATTTAATTTAATTTAAATTAAATTATTTATTAAAAGACTCTAGGCTAGCCAGATCTAAAATAATAGTTAGCCCTTAAGAAGCAGGCCTAGCATTTTATTAGTAGTATCGCTATTCTTATCTGTGCTATAAGCGCTCGCAAATGCACACGTAACACAATGAATGCAATGAATGCGGAGAAGAAGATGAGGCGAGCCAAATACAAAAAATAATACAAAACAAAAATCATAATATTCAATGTATGGCGTGGGTTTAAACTCTAGCTATCCACCTAAAGGAAAATACAAATACAAACCATGAATCTATCATTACTATTATTTTTAGTAGGTGTTTTAGGATTTATATTAAATAGAAAAAATATAATTCTAATGATTATTGCGATAGAATTAATGTTATTATCTGTTACATTATTAATATTAATATCTAGTTTTAGTTTTGATGATGGAATAGGACAAACTTTTAGTATCTTTATAATTTCAATAGCTGGTGCTGAATCAGTAGTAGGTTTAAGTATTCTTGTAGCATATTATAGATTAAGAGGAAATATTTCATTAAGAACATAATGTATTTATCAATTTTAGTTTTACCTTTATTAGGTTCTTTTGTATCAGGATTTATGGGTAGAAAAATAGGTGTTACAGGAGCACATATAATTACTTGTACTTGCTTAATTTTATCATCAATTTTAGCTTCTATAGCTTTCTATGAAGTAGGTTTCTGTGGTTCACCAGTTTCTATAAATTTAACTAGTTGGATTGATTCAGAATTTATGTCCATTTCTTGGGAATTTCTATTTGATCAATTAACTGTTTCTATGTTAATACCAGTTTTATATATTTCATCTTTAATTCATATATTCTCTACTGATTATATGGCTGAAGATCCTCATAATCAAAGATTTTTCTCTTATTTATCATTATTCACTTTCTTTATGTTAGTATTAGTATCAGGTGCTAATTTCTTTGTAATGTTTATTGGTTGGGAAGGTATTGGAGTAGTTTCTTATTTATTAATTAACTTCTGGTTTACAAGAATTCAAGCTAATAAAGCTGCAATATTAGCATTCACAATGAATAGAGTAGGTGATATGGGATTAAGTATAGGATTCTTTGCTATTTTTGCATTATTTGGATCATTAGATTTTTCTACAGTATTTAGTTTAGTTCCTCTAATGAATGAAACAGGAATAACAATTATAGGTTTATTATTATTGATGGGAGCTATGGCTAAATCTGCTCAAATTCCTTTACATAGTTGGTTACCTGGGAGTATGGAAGGTCCTACACCAGTATCCGCTTTAATTCATGCAGCTACTCTAGTTACAGCAGGATTATATTTATTAGTAAGATCCTCTCCATTATTAGAATATAGTTCAACTGCTTTATTAATTATTACTTTAGTTGGTGCTTCTACTGCTTTCTTTGCAGCTACTTGTGGTTTAGTTCAAAATGATTTAAAAAGAATTATTGCATTTTCAACAATTAGTCAATTAGGATACATGGTAATGGCTGTAGGATTAAGTCAATATAATGTAGCATTAATGCATGTAATAAATCATGCCTTCTTTAAAGCATTATTATTCTTAGGTGCCGGAGCAGTAATACATAGTTTTTCAGATCAACAAGATGTTAGAAGATTAGGAGGATTAATCAAATTCTTACCATTCACTTATACAGCAATGTTAGTCGGATCATTATCTTTATTAGCTACTCCATGGTTAACTGGATTCTATAGTAAAGATTTAATTATAGAATTAGCTTACGGACAATATAGTTTCAGTGGTACTTATGCTTATATTTTTGGTAGTTTAACTGCTGGTATTACAGCATTTTATTCTTTTAGACTTATTTCATTAGTTTTCTTAACTGTCCCTAATGGATCTAAAAATTCTTATTTAAATTCACATGAAGCTAATTTAGCTGTAATTATTCCTCTATTTGTCTTAGCTCTATTTAGTATCTTCTTTGGTTTTGTTTTCTCTGATTTATTTGTTGGTGTAGGTTCAGATTTCTTTGCTAATTCTTTATTTATACATCCTAATAATATTTCTATAATTGAAGCTGAATTTAGTTTACCAATTTTAATTAAATTATTACCTTCTATTTTATCTTTACTTGGTGCTTCATTAGCTATATTTTTATATCATAATAGTAATAATTTTGTAATTGATTTAACTGAAACTTCTTTAGGGAGAAAAATTTATACTTTCTTAAATGGAAAATACTTATTTGATGTGGTATATAATAATTATATAATTTCAGTATGTTTACAATTAGGTTATACTATATCTAAAGTTATTGATAGAGGTATAATTGAATTATTAGGTCCTCAGGGATTATCTAATATTTTCTCTAAAACTGGTAATAATATTTCTAAATTAGATAGTGGTGTAATTACTACTTATGCTCTTTATTTTACTTTAAGTCTATTGGCTTTATTATTCTTAGTTTTTGCTCCTATTTTAATTGATACTTCTTTTTTAAGTGAAATTAGATTAATTATTATTTATTTTGCTTCATTAATTATAGTCTTATCTTAGCTTAATCTAAAAAACAGCTATAAATAAAGGTTAATTATTTTGTGACCTTTACATTTTTTGTATATCTTCTTTCTAGTATTCAATTTAATTTTAAAGGCCTGCATCGATCCATGCAAGAACCTTTGTTTAGAAAGTAATAAATATTATTTAGGCTTTTTATAAAAACAACTAGAGCACTAGATATTATCTAATATTCCCCCCTCTCATCTCATCATTCATCGTAGTTATCTACTTCTTATCTTAAGATAAGAAGATGATAAGATATGACCGATGACTCTTGCTCTGCTAAGTCACTATTCATCTTCTTGCTAGCACTTATGTTAACATAAGCACAAAGCATATGAGGTATAAGCGTAATGCTGTCGCTATTTAGAACTTGTTCTAAATATTTAGGCTAAGCAGAGTGTGTTTACACTCGTTTCGCTATACCTTCCTCGATTTTATATAGGAATGGTAATGCGTATTAGCCTCATCTTCTTTGCATTGATAAGAATAATGTAAGCAACTATGCGGTAAAACTAATCTTACTAGCGAAAGACTAAAACCTAGCCTTAGGTCTTTATTTTTAATTAAAACAGGCACAAGCCAGAGTAAATTCTTTTTGAGAATCTTTAATAAGTCAAAGTTCAAATCAGTTATTATAAATTTATAAGCTTCTTCTACTCTTTATAAAGAAGAGTAAACCTTTTACTTTAATTAAATTTTAGGTGGGTAGCAGTATAAAATAAGGTGTAAATTTATTACAAAAGTAATAAAAATCTAAATAAAAATGTAAAAGAGGTAAGATTAGTTTAATGGTAAAATGACGTCTTGTGGCGACGATGTTCAGAGTTCAATTCTCTGATTTTACCCAAATTTTTTAATAATATTTTATTAGAGTTCTAATTTGTATTTAAAGATTATAATTTTATACTTTACTTATGGGAGGTTAAAGGTTAAATTAGGTATATAAATAATAATAAATTAATTTATGGTAAAACTATAGAAAATAATAATTTTTAATAATATAATATTATATTAAAATAATCATTTATCTAACACTTTATTTTCTATCCTAAATTATACTTATATTTCTATCCCTGTCACCTTTTATTCTTGCATTACTACTGCTATTGCATTTGCACTGCAAATGCATTGAATGTAAGCGACTACGCAAAAGTGTTCGCATCACTCTCTTTAAGGCTAGCCTCATCTGTTCAAATCGCTCATCTCCGATGAACCGATGAACCGATGATATCTTTGTTATCTTAAGATAAGACTGAAGTGATAAGATGAATACCTAACCTTTAGGTAAGGTATAGCACTGCTAATAGCACTGCTAATAGCACTAATGCGAGTATAGTTTTGCTAAAAGACTAATTAAATAACTAATTAGACCAAGCTTCTAACACTAAGGCCTCATTTATAGACCAAGGTTTACATTGCAGGCAATAAAGGCAGGGAATATCAAGTAAGACCATAAGTTAGGATTACAGTAAACGTTTGTTTAAATATTAAAAATTAAGAGAATAGAATCCTATACCTGACTTATTAATTTTTAGCTAATCAGCCCTTTATAAATATATATACATAAATTACTAAAGTATTTTAAGGCTGCGAGGCTCCATGTAATACTTAGTATAAAAAATATATTTATAAAAATTATTAACTATTATATAGATAATAAGGGATTTACTTAATTTTTCTTAAAGATAAATCTTCTAATAATAATATTACAATAATATATAATAAATTATATATCTTATTTATTATCATATACAAGATAATTATAATTATAATTATATATAGTAATATACTATTATTTTAAAATTATCCCCTCTGCTTATTGCTACGCATCCTTGCTTATTGCTACGCATCCTCTGCTTATTGCTACGCATCCTCTGCTTATTGCTACGCAATCTTGCTTAGCTTCTAAATAAAGGCTAAGTCAGAGTGCGACAGCATTACGCGGCACTTTGATATACCTTATTAAAAATAATAAAATATAAGCCTAATTAATTTAAGGCCTCCACTAAATTAATATATAATTATATAATTATATCTATAAAAGAAGTATTTAGTTTTAAAACTAAAATCTCAATAGCCTTAGACACTATAACTTAAGACCTAATAACAATGTTAGCAGCTGCAAAATACTTAGGAGCAGGATTAGCTTGCTCAGGTTTAATCGGAGCTGGAGCAGGAATTGGATTAATCTTCTCTTCATTAATTGCTTCTACAGCTAGAAACCCTCAAATCAGAGGACAATTATTTAGTTACGCAATCTTAGGATTCGCCTTAGCTGAAGCTACAGGATTATTCTCATTAATGATTGCTTTCTTATTATTATACTCATAATTTTAAGATAAAATAAATAATAATCATTTATCCCCTATGTTTATATATATTTTATTTATTATCCAATCTTATTCTTTAAAAAAGAAGAAAGGCTTACTAAAATAAAGGTTCGATTCCTTTACTTCTTAGATTTTATGGTGTCCAAATAATAGCAAAACCTTAATTAAAAATAAAATAATTAGTCTATAATTTATTAAGACTTTTAATTATTAATAAAGCTATTTAAGGCTCAAAGCTATGTTAGGAAATAAAAGGTAATAAATTATATTATCTTATAAACATAAAAGAATATTTAAGCTCAATCTTAGGATACTATATATATAATGCCAAAATATATTTGGCCTGTTCTAACCACCAGACTTAGGTCTAGCGGAGCTATCTGCGTTATGTCTTTCCTATCCTTTATTTAATAAATTAGGGACTTGATGTAGCGTTATTTGGTCTATAATAAATAGAGGCAGCCACAGTATTGTCTCATAGTTTTATAATTTAAAGGCCTCTGACTAGCTTTAGCAACAACTGGGGCTTCAACTAAATACCCTAAACTCTAAATAAGACTACTTCTCTAAATACTTATCTTAAGCGACTGGGGTAATAAATTATTTTATTTAATTAATTATTTTTATAAAATAATAACCGAGGAAAATAATATAATTCTAATAAAAATAAGGCTTAAAACCTTACGCTAACGCTTTATTAACACAAATGCCTACCTTATTTATAGGTTAGGGTACAAATTAAGCGATGCCTATACCTAGGTTTTGGCTCTCACATCGTTACACATTGCATTGAATGCTAGCGTTATGCGTAGCAAGAGGCATGGACTTGAGCCTACAAATTATTAATCAAATTTAATAATATTCTTGTTTGCAACAGCGACAAGAGTACAATCATTACTAAATTATTTTAATTATATTAGAATTTATTTAAAATATCTAAGATTAATAAAATTACAAAAAATGTTAACAAATTTTTCAATTTTTAATACTATTTATAACGATGCTCCTCAACCCTGGCAATTAGGTTTCCAAGATAGTGCTTCACCAAGTTTCACAGGAATAGTTGAATTACATAATACTATTTTCTTTTTTTTAGTAGTAATTGCTGTAGGTATATTTTGGGTTTTAGGTTCAACTATTTATTACTATAGTTCTAAAAACTCTCCTATTGTACATAAATATCTTAACCATGGTACATTAATTGAATTAATCTGGACAATTACACCAGCATTAATTTTAATTATTATTGCTTTTCCATCATTTAGATTACTTTATTTATTAGATGAAGTAGTTTCTCCGACAATTACTATAAAAGTAATAGGACACCAATGGTATTGGTCATATGAATATTCTGATTATGTTAATGAAAGTGGTGAATCTATTGAATTTGATTCTTATATGATACCTGATTCTGATTTAGAATTAGGACAATTTAGAGTATTAGAAGTTGATAATAAAGTTATTGTTCCTGTTGATACTCATGTTAGAATTATTGTTACAGGTGCTGATGTTATCCATTCATTTACTGTACCCTCATTAGGTATTAAAATTGATACTGTACCGGGTAGATTAAATCAAACTTCTTTATTAGCGGAAAGAACTGGTACATTCTATGGTCAATGTTCTGAAATTTGTGGAGTTTACCATGGTTTCATGCCAATAGCTATAGAATCTGTATCAGTACAAGATTACTTAGCTTGGGTAGATGCTCAATAGTTTTGTTTTTTTTGGGCTGGATGCTTATAGAGCCTTATATTTTATATTAAAAAAATATTACTTATTAGATAATAATAATCTTATCCCCTTTAATGTAAAGGTCTCAAATAAAATAAAATATTTAATAAAAGTATATATATAAACTAGTATAGTTAAAAGGTATAACTTCTACCTTCCAAGTAGATATTATCAGTTCGATTCTGATTACTCGTAAATATAAAATATATAATATTTATTTAAGCCCTAATAATTTAGGGTAATTCTACGCTTTATTTATGGCAATAGCAAGCCAGCTTGAGTAATGTTATTTATTAGTATCTTAATTTTAATTATGGTTATGGCCATATCTTCTCTAAAGGAAAAAATACATCCTATTATATTCCAGAGAATGTCTTCTATAATTTTAATTTATGCCGGAGCATTATCATTAAATGCTTTATATATTCAGTCAATTGGATCAGGTATAGGTATTTATAGTGGATTATTCCATGTAACCTTTATATCTCAATTATTAGAAATATTTATATACATTATAGGAGCAACAATATTAATAGCTAGACCTTTATCTCAACCTATTAAAAATAAAGCTCTGAACTCGCCATTGGCTACAAATAATATTTCAATAATCTTAGAAAATAATTCTAAAAATACAATAGAATATAGTTTAATAATAATATTTAGCACATTAGGAGCTAGTTTATTAATATCTTCTTCAAATTTAATATCTATGTATTTAAGTACAGAATTACAATCATTTGCAGTATATATTTTACCTACTTTATATAAAGATTCAGAATTAGCTACTAATGCAGGATTAAAATATTTCTTATTAGGAAGTTTAGCTTCTTGTTTTATTTTATTAGGTTCAGGATTAATTTATACTTATACTGGTTTAACTAATTTAGAATCAATCTATAATTTTATTTCAGTTACAGAATCTTTAAGTAGTAATATTAGTCAAGGTATAGCTTTAGGATTTATAATTATATTTGTTGGATATTTATTAAAAGTATCCGCAGCACCCTTACATAATTGGGCACCCGATGTTTATGATGAAAGTCCAACAATAGTAACTATATGGTTAACTATTATGCCTAAATTATCTATTTTTATTTTTATTTTAGAAATATTTACTCATATTACTGGAGCTTCAGTTTTAGAAAGTTTAGGATTAAATACAATTAAATTATTATTATTAATAAGTTCTTTATTTTCTTTAATAATAGGAACAGTAGTAGGATTAACTCAAATAAAAATAAAAAGATTATTAGCCTATAGTACAATTTCACATATAGGATTTATCTTATTAGCTTTAGCTATAAATAGTGTACAATCTATTGATTCATTTATTTTCTATATTATACAATATACTTTAACTAATTTAAATACATTTTTAATATTAATAGCTATAGGTTATATGTTAAATAATAATATATTAATTAATAAAGGTTCAGAAAAAGATATTAATTATATTTCTGAATTAAAAGGATTATTTTTCTCTAATCCTATTTTATCTATTAGTTTAACTATTTGCTTATTATCTATGGCTGGTACTCCTCCTTTTTTAGGATTCTTCTCTAAACAGTTTGTATTATATTCTGCTATTGAAAGTGGATATTATTTTATGTCTATAGCTGGAATTTTAGTAAGTATTATTAGTGCTTCCTATTATTTAAGAATAATTAGAATATTACATACTGAAAACCTAGAGTCCGCACATACAAATACAGCAAATAAAGGCAGTGCAACTAGCCAAGTAGAAATTAGTAATACTCATAGTTTAATAATATCAATTTTAACTTTATTAATATTATTCTTCATTTTAAAACCATCTATCTTATTAAAAAGTACACAATTACTATCATTATCTATATTTTCAATTTAATGAATACATTATTAATGCTATTTATTTTTGTACCAATTTTAGCTGTTTTATTATTAGGATTAAATTTATTATTAGCCGTTAATAAACCTAATGAAGCTAAAGAATCAGTATATGAATGTGGGTTTAATACAGTTTATGGACAAACTAGATCTACATTCCAAATACATTTCTTCTTAGTGGCTCTTCTATTCTTAGTTTTTGATTTAGAAATATTACTATTATTTCCCATAGCTTTAACTTTATATCAAGTAAGTATGTTCGGATTTTCAGTAGCTTTAATATTCTTTATTGTATTAACTATAGGATTTGTATTAGAAATTGGTACTGGAGCTATTAAAATATAATTAATATTATAATTATTATTATTATTTGCTAAATTTATTTTCCCCTATAATTTATTACTGAACATAAGAGCTACTTTGCTATTGTTAAAATAATGATCTTTTTATAGAGCTATAAGTTATCAAACAATGTTCTCCCTCTCTCTTTCTTATACCTTACTAATTACTACTGCTATTATTTATTTAGAACTTGTTTTAAATATTTAGGCTTCACTCATCTTTGTTATCAACTTCTTCTTATCTTAAGATAAGAAGATGATAAGACGTGAGTGCGACGAAACAAATAAAGCATCGCCTCATCTTTGATCTTTGATAATTTCTATATAAAAGGAGTTGTGCTTATGTTAACAATAGCACAAGGATTAAGGTATTGCGGGGTGGAGGGACTTTAGGGCAATGGACTCTTTATATTATAATATTTATTTATATTTAAAATATTTAAGATACTCCTTAATATCTCAATTTATAAATAGAAATTTCTATTTATAGTAATTATTTTTATAATGCCCTAGCCTCAAGTTTTAACTTGACCTTGTATAGGGTCCAATTTATTAAGAATAATTATAGAGATAGCTTTAATTCTTAGGCCTAGCTTATTTTTAGTTGTACCTAAAGTATAGATAATATAAATATATCTAAGCCTAGAACAGAGCAATCAAATAAATTAAATAGAATGCCACAATTAATTCCATTTTATTTTTTAAATCAATTAGCATTTTCATTCTTAACTTTATTAGTTTTAATTTATGTAATTTCTAAATATATATTACCTTTATTTACATTTCAACAAGTTATAAGAATGTATATTACAAAATTAAGTAAAAAAGCTTAATTATTAATTATAAGTTATATAAATATCAATTAATAATTATCCCCCTTACTAATGCATTACTACTGCTAAATAATTTATTTAGAACTTGTTCTAAATATTTAGCATTATAGCGGGGCCGAACATAGTAAGGGCTTAGTATGACCTTTGGTCCTGCGAGAGTCTGCTTATTAATAATAAGGCTCCTATAATACTTTACTTATATAGAAGTATAGCTTTATCCAGGGCTCTAAATAAATTAGTAAGGCCAGAAAGTATAGCAGTCGCTATTCTTATCAATGAAAAGAAAAAGATGAGTAGCGTAGCAATGCAAAGAGCCAATAGTTAAAAATAAAAGAGAAGTTATAATTATATTTTATATATAATTAACTTATAAAATTAATTTATAATTTACTAAAATTATTATGTAATAATTCCTTATAAATAATATAAAAAATTAATAAATAAAAAATAAGTTTAAAGTTTAAGAAAATTCCATTCCCCTTAACTAAATTAGACTAATATGTGAGTTTTAACATTGCAGTTATAATTATTATTGCTTTAACGTCCGGGCTATAGCAATAAAGTTAAGGAATAAGGTAACAAAATAATAAAAAATAATAAAAACAATGATTCAATTACTAATATTAATACCAATATTAGGTTCTTTATTTTTACTACCTATAAAAGAAATATCAATCAATAGTAAAAATAAAATAAGAAATATAGCATTAATTACTTCTTTAATTAATTTCTTTGTTTCTATAATTTTATATTTAAAATTTGATTCCAGTACAAATCAAATACAATTTGTATATGAATATAATCAATTAAGTTTTTGTCATTTTAATTTAGGAATTGATGGAATATCTTTATATTATGTATTATTAACAACATTTTTAACACCTATAGCTTTATTATCTAATTATAAAAATATTACAGAAAATGTTAAAACATTTGTAATTTCTTTCTTAATATTAGAAAGTTTACAAATTTGTTTATTTACTGTATTAGATTTATTTTTATTTTATATTTTCTTCGAAAGTATATTACCAATATTATTTGTAATCATCATAGTATATGGTTCAGGTCAAGCTAGAATAAGATCAGCATATTTATTCTTTTTATATACTTTTGCAGGATCATTATTTATGTTATTAGCAATACTACAAATATATAGTTATATAGGATCAACAGATTTCCAATTAATATCATTATATGAAATAAGTTTAGAAAATCAAAAAATATTATTTTTAGCTTTTTTATTAGCATTTGCCATAAAAACACCATTATGGCCATTTACAGGTTGGTTATATAGAGCTCATGCTGATAGTCCTTTAGCTGGTTCTATTTTATTAGCTGGTACTGTTTTAAAATTTGCTACTTATGGTTATATTAGAGTTTTATTAAATATTTTACCTGATGCTTGTAATTATTTTAGTCCTTTATTACAAACTATTGCTATTGTTACTTTAATTTATGCTTCTTTAGCTACTATTATTCAAGGTGATACTAAAGTTTTAATTGCTTATTCTAGTATAGCCCATATGGCTGTAGTAATATTAGGGTTATTTTCTAATAATATTCATGGTATTGAAGGAGCTATATTATTATCTTTAGCTCACGGTTTTGTTTCTCCTGCTCTATTTATTTGTGTTGGTGGAGTTATTTATGATAGAACTGGAACAAGAATTATAAGTTATATTAGAGGTTTAGTTACTTATATGCCAGTATTTACTATATTATTCTTTATTTTTACTTTATGTAATACAGGTATACCTTTAAGTTTAAACTTCTTAGGTGAACAATTATCTCTAATTGGTATATGGGAAAGAAGTCCTATAATTTCTGCTTTAGGTGCGAGTGGTATTGTATTCTCTGGTTGTTATTCGATTTATTTATATAATAGAATATCTTATGGAGCTTATTCTCCTCACTTAAAACCTTATAAAGATATATCAAGAAGAGAATTTATTTTATTAATAACTTTATTAATACCTACTATTATTTTAGGTATATTCCCAAATATTGTTTTAGAAGCCTTACACTCATCGGTAACAGGTTTGTTATTTTAAACACCTTTATCCCGCCTAATAAAGTTAAATCTAATACTTTTTAACTATAGATCCATCTATTTTTAATAGTTTTATGTTGTGTTAATTAATGATAAATGTTCACATCCTTTATTTAATAAATTAGGATACCTAATTCTTCTTGCAGTGCATATCTATTATCTACGATAAGATGAAAGGAAATATCCCCTCCCCTGCATTATACGAAGCAACAAATCAAGTTGCTTGTGCTAGCACAAGCATGAAGATGAGGAGGAGAACTACGAATGCTAGCGAGTGGTTAGAATCAATTAGAAATTGGATAACTGAAATATTAAGTAGACCAGCTAATCAAGCCTCTCGCTACGCGAGGCCAATATGTAGACGTAGGTGTACAAACTAAATACTCCTAGTGTATGGACTACAGTTAAACAAATGGTTTTTAGAAGTTTGTAGTTTAAGAAGTTCAGAAATAGATTCATTAGGGGTAAATAAATTATCTAATTATAAATTAATTAACATAAAAGTTAGTAATATATTAATATAAAATAAGTATCAAATAAATCATGGTAGATGACAAACTGGTTCGTCGCTCCCTTTGGGTGGGAGACGTATAGCGTGTTCGAGTCGCGCCTACCATATAATTATTGGCTTAGTATGCTGGGCTTTGATCAGCCTCGCGTAGCGAGAGGCTACACCTCTCTCTTAAGCTAACGCTTCGCTAATGCATTAATCTACCACTCCAATATAAAAGGGTTAAGGTTATGCAAAGCGAGTGTTTACTAAATACGCATTGAATGCAAGTGTAATGATGCGACTACGCAATAAGACTAGCGACGTATTTAGGAGTTAGCCTTAAATATAGTAATGAGCTCTTTATATTCATTGTAAAGGTAAGGATGCAGCCTCAGATCTATAATGCGAAGCATAAGGAATAAGGCATAGACATATATAAATTAAAGTAAGGTTTCATGGCAGAGTGGTTAATGCGAGGTACTGTTAATACTTTTTTCAGAGGTTCAATTCCTCTTGAAACCTTTTATAGTCTTTAAATCGGCCTTCCTCTAGCGAGAGGCTACCACTAAAATTAAGAAAGTATAATTTATTTTTAAATATAAAAGAGTAAACCTTTGTAATTTAATTTAAGGCTGAGGATAAAAAGTCAAATCAAATAGCGAACATGTTGAAATTGGTAAACAATCTCCTCTTAAGCAGGAGTGGAATAAATTCCTTAAGAGTTCAAGTCTCTTTGTTCGTAGATTATTTCAATTATAGTGTACTATCCCAATGCTAAATTATAGTTGCATTTAGCTTATTCTATAATTTGCTTGGTTTAGCTTAGAAACACACCTCTTTAATACTATTGCTAGCACAGCTAGCATAAGCCTTTAATCTTTAGATTAGGCAAGTGTTTTACACAAAAAGGAAGTAAAATTTAATTTATTTAGAATTTGTTCTAAATAGCGTAGGCTCAGCAAAGAGGATAATAAGACTAACGACGTTGGGCTTGTTAGACCCTTGCTAGGCAGCAATAAATAAATATTGGGAGCCTAATAATAATATGTTAAGCGATATAGTGTAAAGGTAGCACAGCAGTCTCATTATCTGCTAGAACGGGTTCAATTCCTAATGTCGCTCTATTTTATTTATGGTGGCTAAATTTCAAATAGGCTCAGCCTAGCCAAGTAAAGGCTTTAGTGATAGCGTATTTAATTTATAAATATAAAAGGCCTAGCAATAATTAAAATAAGGTCTTTTAGTATAATGGTATTACGGCTACCCTTCACGTAGTTAGAATCAGTTCGAATCTGATAAAGACTAAATATAATAATAATTATTAATTATTTATTTATTTAAGGAATAGTTTACATTGGTAAGTTAAGACGATTGCTAATTGTTCGGGTAAACCCTTAGGTGTTCGAGTCACCTCTATTCCGACAATATAATATAAATTAAATATTAATATAACAGACCTAGCCCTAAAAGGGCTAGTAGATGAGCTAAAAAGTCAAATCAAATAATCAATAAAATGAAAATGAATTGGCTATTTTCTACAAATGCTAAAGAGATAGGTACATTATATCTAATTTTTGCTGCATTTGCTGGTATGATAGGAACCGCATTTTCCGTGCTAATCAGATTAGAATTATCAGCACCAGGAGTGCAATTCTTACAAGGAGATCATCAATTATTTAATGTAATCATTACAGCTCACGCTTTCTTAATGATCTTCTTTATGGTTATGCCTGCTTTAGTTGGTGGATTTGGTAATTATTTCTTACCTATCCATTTAGGAGCACCAGATATGGCTTTCCCTAGATTAAATAATATCTCATTTTGGTTATTACCACCATCATTAATCTTATTATTATTAAGTGCTTTAGTAGAAAATGGAGCTGGTACAGGATGGACAGTTTATCCACCATTATCTAGTATAGTTTCTCATTCGGGTGCTTCAGTAGATTTAGCTATTTTTAGTTTGCATTTAGCTGGAGTATCTTCATTATTAGGTGCTATAAATTTCATTACTACAGCATTAAATATGAGAGCAAATGGTATGAGTTTACATAAAGTATCCTTATTTGTATGGTCTATTTTTATAACAGCAATATTATTATTAATATCATTACCGGTATTAGCTGGTGCAATTACAATGTTATTAACTGATAGAAACTTTAATACTAGCTTCTATGATCCTGCTGGAGGTGGGGATCCTATTTTATATCAACATTTATTCTGGTTCTTCGGACATCCCGAAGTCAAAAATATAGGCTTCGTAACGTTGCTATATGCTGGAACTACTTATTTATTAAGTTTTAAATACTCCATCTTAATTGATATAGTAAAAAAGTTAAAACTAAAAAGTATATCAGCAGGTAACCAAAGACACGAAAGTAGTTTAGTAGGAACCTCAGAGACTTTACGCAACGAAACAGTAGAAACTTTAATCAGTACAGAAAATCTAAAATTCATTTCTAAACATGTTCCTAGACATTTAAAACCTGTAAGTGAATCTCAATTTGGACATTATTTAGCAGGGTTAATAGATGGTTACGGTCATTTTAATAGTAAACAATTAGTTATTGTATTTCATTCATTAGATGCTTCTCTAGCTTATTTTATAAAAGAAAAATTAAATTTTGGAAGTGTTAAAAAAGTTAAAACTCCAAATGCTATTATACTAGTAATATCTTCTATTAAAGGTTTAGAAAAAGTTATTAATTTAATAAATGGTAAAATTAGAACAGTAAATATATTTAATCAAATAAATAATTACATATTAAATAATAAATATTTTGTTGAGTTTGACCAAAAAATTCAATTTAAGTTAAATTTAGATAAAGATTTAAAAAATTATTGGTTAGCTGGTTTTACAGATGCTAATGGAAGTTTTCAAATAAAAATTCTAAATAGAATGAACAAAATTGAAGTAAGATTAAATTTACAAATTGATCAGAAAAAAGACGATATTTTATTATTAATTAAAGACTTTTTTGGAGGAAATATAGGCTATAATCAAAGTCAAGATACTTATTATTATGGATCAACTAGTTTTGGAACAGCTAAAAAATTTATTAATTATTTTGATTATTTTCATTTATTATCTAGTAAACATATAAATTATTTAAAATGAAGAAAAGCATATTTAATAATTCAAAATAAAGACCAAAAAGAAGGACTTGAAAAAATTATAAAATTCAAAAAATCAATGAAAAGTGATTCTACTGTTTAAGATAAAGTCCTAACAAGGATGTAAAAATTCTTGAGTATTAATTAAAATAGATTAATATTAATCTCTCTCATCTCATCATTCATCGTAGTTATCTACTTCTTATCTTAAGATAAGAAGATGATAAGATATGACCGATGAGATGAGAGATCTTATATGAGGAAATATTAACTATTTGATTAATCAAAATATTTGTTATATCTTAATTTTACCAGCTTTTGGTATAGTTAGTCAAGTAGTATCTACATTTTCTGGTAAACCAATTTTTGGTTATTTAGGAATGGTATATGCTATGTTATCTATAGGTATATTAGGATGTTTAGTGTGGAGTCACCACATGTTTGCTGTTGGATTAGATGTTGATACTAGAGCTTATTTTACTGCTGCTACAATGGTTATTGCTGTTCCAACTGGAATTAAAATATTCTCGTGGTTAGCTACATTATATGGTGGAAGCTTAAGATTTACTACACCATTAATTTTTACATTAGGTTTCTTAGCTTTATTTACAATAGGTGGATTAACTGGAGTAGTGTTAGCTAATGCTTCATTAGATATTGCATTACATGATACTTATTATGTAGTAGCTCACTTCCATTATGTATTATCTATGGGAGCTGTATTTGGTTTATTTTCTGGATTCTATTATTGGACACCTAAAATTGTAGGTAAAACTTATAATGAATTCTTAGGTAATGTACACTTCTGGCTTTTATTCATTGGGGTTAAAAGAATAATTCAGATTTGGATTTACTTTATTATAAGTTTTTTTATGATTAAACTAGGCCCAGACAATAAATTATTAAGCATTACTATAAATGAAATAATAAATAGAGAATTAAAGGATATTGATTCAAATGATATTGATGATTTAACTTTAATTAATAAGTTAAATAAAATGCCTATGCCTAAAGCTCCTAATCCTAATAAAGGTAAGAATAAAATAATCTTTGAAAAATTAAATAATATACAAGCAGAAGCTAAATTTATAGATATTAATAATTCTAAATCAGATATTTTATTAAATATTAAAGATAAAGGTGGTGTTTATATGTTTTTTAATTTAATAAATGGTAATTATTATATAGGTAGTAGTATTAATTTAGCTAGAAGATTTAGAATACATTTAAATAGTGTTGGTTCAGTTAAATTACCTTTACCTATTGCCATTAATTTTTATGGTCCGAATAATTTCGTATTTTTAATTTTAAAATATTGTGATAGAATAGAAGATATTTGTTTAGGTTTAGAACAATATTACCTTGATAAATTTAAACCTAAATATAATTTATTAAAAATCGCGGGTTCTTCTCAGGGCTTTATTCATTCTCCTGAAACTTTAGCTAAATTAAAAAATAAGCATGCTTATTTATTAGATCCTAAATATAATACTAAAGCATCAGAACAACAAATGTTAACTAGTGTATATTTAAAAAAATATTTAGCTGAACATCAAAATGGTTTATTAATTACTAAAGATGGAGAAACAAAAATAGTAATGAAAAATGAAAATGGAGATTTACTTTCATTTCCATCTATTAATGCCACTAGAAAACATTTTAGAGTAAGATTTTCTACTATTTCTTTAAATGTAGACCAAAATAAACCTATTTTAATTAAAGGTGTTAAATGGTTTGTATTAAATAAAAATATCTAATTATAAAAATAAAATAAATTCTTTAAAAGCAATGGAGGAGAAATATTTATAATATAAATATTATCTAATCTAGAGTTATATTCTCTTTATGTGAAGTTAAAAAGATAAATAAGGGATATATCCTATATTTAAATTTACATTAATGAAACACCTACTATTTAAATTAATTTAATCAATATTCAATTAATTTAATTAATTTAATCAATATTCAATTAATTTAAATAAGACTGCTGTTTAGTTAGAGTTGCCTTAGTCTAATCTAAAGATTTAAGGCTAATTTAAAAATAATACATGCATAAGGTTTGCCGCTAACACTCATGCATTCATTATCTAAAGATATTATCTAAAGATATTATCTAAAGATATTATCTAAAGATAAGAAGCGAGTTTAAGCGAGATAAAGAGGAATACAAGCAAAATTTAAATATAACTGTGTTATACAGAAATTAAAAACAATTAACTTAATAATTCAAAATACAAATATATTCATTTTCCTATTTGCTATAATAATTTTAAGTATACATATCTATACTTTCTATAATCAAATATTTAGCAATAAATTCTCCTTTAGAAAAAGCTTAAGTTTACTAAGATTAACACCAGCTGGAGCTATGGTACCCTATGGTAATGCAGCTCCAAATAATAATAATATGGATTGGTTTAATGACGAAGCAACTACTGTGGTAGAGGTAGCTGACGCTGATTTAAATGAACTATTACAAGTTGTTTTCCAAGAAATAGGTAATAGTAATTTGATTAGTGTTGAGCTTCTTCAAAGCTTAGGCTTACATACAGAAACTGTGGTATCTTACTTACAGAATCTGGGATACATCATTTTTTAAAGTGATTTATCAAATATAAAATTATATTTTTCCCCCCCTTTATTTAAGGCTAGCCTCATCTGTTCAAATCGCTCATCTCCGATGAACCGATGAACCGATGATATCTTTGTTATCAACTTCTTCTTATCTTAAGATAAGAAGATGATAAGACTGAAGTGATAAGATGAATACCTAACCTTTAGGTAAGGTATTGCACTGCTATTAGCACAGCAAGCGAGTCTTTGTTGCGTATTAACCTACCATTCTTATATAAAGGGTTAAGGTAATGCGTTAGCGAAGCGTAAACGTAGCAGGTGATAGCGACTGTCACTAGTAAGAGTCTAATTACCGCGTATTTAGAGGAGAGTGGCTATATTTATAAATCCACTTATAGCATTATCGTCGCATGCCTCAAACCTTTTATAGCCAAAGGCATTTGTCTTCTGACTTAGCCTTTATTTAGAAGCTAAGCAAGATTGCGTAGCAATAAGCAAAGAGGCAAGGAAGTAATGAGAAAAAGATATAAAAATAGTTAATTAGCCCCCTAATATTTTGATAATAAAAAAATATTAGTAAACAACATTCTATATGCTAGAAACTCCTAAAGCTTAATCTACCAAATAACCAAAAATATAGGTAACAATGATGTAAGATGTAACAATGGACAATTAGCAGGTAACCAAATTATTATAATATTTTGAGTAACTAACCTTATATTTAATAAAAGTAGGAACCTCAGAGACTACACGAATGTGATTTTAGATAGTTCTAAAATTAAGACATAGTCCAACCTTACTAGAAATAGTAAGGATTACTTGTAACTTAACTTTCTTCCCTCAACACTTCTTAGGATTATCTGGAATGCCTAGAAGAATTCCTGATTATGCTGATGCTTATGCAGGATGGAATGCCGTATCTAGTTTAGGATCTATAATTTCATTAGTGTCTGCTATCTTATTTGGTTACATTATTTATGATCTATTCGCTAATGGTAAAGAAGTTTCAAATAACCCTTGGGCTGTACCTTCATTCTTTACTTCATCTGTACTATTTAATGGTGATACACAAAATGTTCATACATTAGAATGGACATTAAAAAGTCCTATTCCATTCCACGCTTTTAAAATGTTACCTGTGCAATCTTAATTAATATAAAATTATATTTTTCCCCCCCCTTTCTTTAATACTATTATTACTGCTATTCTTTCTAAATGCTCCTCTCCTTTTCGTAGAAATGAAATGAAAAGAAAAGAAAAGAAAATAAGCAACTCATAAGCACAAGCAACTTATTACAAAATCATTAGTTTAATCAGTAAAACAATTAAATAGCTTAAATATATCAGTTCGAGTCTGATATGATTTTAAATCGACATCATTTAATAATTTATAAAAAAAAATATAAATTTTTCTTTAAAAGAGTGTAGTTTTGCGACTACATCAATAAGATTAGAATTTCGATTGGGCTAAAATCTGAGTATAAGAATGTCGGAAGTATTCAATTGAATAAGGTTAAATCCTAAAACTATCTTATTGGAGGTACATCCTCACGGGCTTAGCTACGTCGCGTAGCGTAGCTAGTCAAGCAATCATTAATAGATAAAATTATTAAATTTAATAACTTCCCCTTAAACTTTACGCTTTATCATCATAATAATGAGGTCTAGTACCTTCAAATACACCACCATTCATATAATCACTATCACTATCACTATCTTTAGATAATGATAAAGATAAAGATAAGTAGATGAGATGATGCACTCTCTTTTGTTAGAAAGTTACTTTCAAAGTGTAAGCAACTTCTTGAATTAATATCTCTCCTTTCATTACTTTTTTAATCCCTTGTGTAAACTCCATAGATGAATCATTAAATAATAATAAATATGTATATCAGTTAAATTATCCTTAATTCCTTTAACTGTTTCCCCCCCATCAGCTTCATTAATAAAACCATATACTTATGCTTTAGTAGAAGGGATCCGGTCAGGTATTTAGGAAGAAACCACTTATTTTTTGTATATTTTCACTATTTTATCCGTAGAACAGTACAAGAAGATGAGTAAGAACATCATCGAAATCATCGATTCATCGATTCATCGGAGATGATTTGTACGTACAAGTTAAATGGGGGATATTGTTTATAAAAAATAAACTATTAAATAATTATTTATTTTATTTTATTTTATTTTATTTTATTTTATTTTATTTTATTTTATCGTAGTAGTAAGGTTTAGTTCCTTCGAAGATATTATCGATATAAATATTTTCTCTTTTATTAGATGTAACTTTTAAATTGTAAGCTACATCAGATACTGAGATTGTACCTTCTATAGTTCTCTTAAACCACTTTTCTTGTGATAGTTCTTTATTTGAATCTTGGAATAACAAAGCTTCAAAGTCTGAAATTTGTAAATTAGTTAAGGTATCTTTAGTGATACCTTTAACTCTAATTATTTCATCACCATCTTTATTGATGAATGCATATACTTTTGGAGCTAGGAACACTGCTCTAGTAATTACATGTTCTAATTTAAATTGACCTAATGCGGATCCAACCATATGTGATGGTAATGGTCTATCGATAATCGCGCTATCAGTATCAGAATAGTAAAGGTTAGATAGGGGATTGTTTTTAATTAAACTCATCCACATTCTACCACTTGCAGTTACTGCACTTGCGATAGCTACATTAACATCTGAACCTAAATAAGAATTTGTATTCTCATCGTATGAATATCTAGAGATATTATTTCTAATACATACTACGTGATTATCAATGGTGAACCAATCTTGTATTGATTCACCTATTGTATCCATTAGATCTTTTAGTAAAGCGTGTTGAACTGAATCTGAAGTATCGAATATTTCTACTATAGTATTTTCAGGTTTCATCCCGAATTTACCATATAAAGAATTCATTAAAGATTTTGCAATATCATTCGTCATCGAAGATGAGGGATGTCCTTTAAGGAATTCTAATCTATAATTATACATTGTTTCAACGAATTCTTTAAAAATATACCCTTTTTCAAATTCATATCCATTAATTACTGTGAATTTATAACCTAACTTCATTGCATTATACATCTCATCACTGTAGATCCACATTTTCCATGTACCTAAGCCTGCCACTGTTCTGATACCATCACTTGTTTTTACTCTTTGTTGTAAAATAGGATGTTGCAAGTTATCAGGTGCAGTAACTTCCACAAAGAAATGTCCATAAGCATTAGGGTCTATTCTTAAAATATTCCCAATGAAAGCTTTCGGTTTACCTATAGGCATTGGTCTACTAGCCATTACAAATGGATACAATGAATTTACATCATAGTAGTACAACTTCTTAGACATTCTAGAATAGATGCTTTCACTTCTATTATGTGGAATATAAACATCTACAGCTCCTCCGGTGTAGCTTTGTGATATATCTTTATAAACATTACCTAATAACTGATAAATTGTATTTTCAGGCATAAATTTAGTCTTATATATTTTCATAGTTAAGGATGGTAAAGTTAACACTGTATGAATATCTACATCAAATTTGCTAAAGATTAATTCATTAAATTGAACCAATATTTTATGTAATACTTTACAATCTAACTCATCGAAGATGAATACAATATTTAGTTGCTTCATCCTGGAAACTCCATACTTTATTTATGAATTGTTTACTAATGGATAAGTGCTCTCCAGCAGTTAACCCAATCCAATAATTAATTGTCGGGAATGTTCCTTTATAGAAGATATCATTTAATAAGAATGGAAAATATCCTTTAGAAAATGAGATGTTAAATGTTTTACATAGTTTTCTTAATGAATGTGGTAGTAATAGATAAGAATCTTTAAAGATAATAGTTTTACCTTTATAACCTTTAATTGATAATGTTAATGAAATAGAAATAATCTTACCATTATGAATTAATGGTTTAACTTTACCAAATGGCAATAAATGTTTTAACAAGAATACCCCATCAAATGTACTTAAATTATGTGCATATACCATTAGATTATTGCTTTTACCAAAGAATGTAACTAATTGAAGCATGAATGATGAGAATAATTCTTTTTGATCTATTATTCCATTTACCATTTTACCATAAGATGAAATAAAATCTGTACCATTATACGCACAAATTAAGTATGGCAACAGTTTATTAACATTAGATTTTATTGTTTCAATATCTAATGTAACAAAACTGGTTCTCATTACTTTATCTGGTGATATTTTACTGAATGGTTTAGCATTAAGTTGTTTCTTTCTTAATACTACTTGACCATCTGCAAAATAAATACTTGATTTACCTATATCTCTTTTGAAAACCTCGGTCCCGTTAACTTAAAGTTATTGGTTCGAATCCAGTATGATTTTATACAATTGATTAGTGTAAAATAATCAATATCGAGTGATTAGTGTGAAAAAGTTAATTCCAAATGAGAAGTCGTAAAAGAGTGTTTATACACTAGGAACTTATATATATTAATAAATTCACCATGAGAATCCTTAGCTTAACAGGTAAAGTACTTGATTGTCAATTAAGGTTATACCAGTTCAAATCTGGTAGGACTCGTTAAATAAAAAACTATAAGCCTCTTCCACCTATCCTTAGATATTAATTATAAATTTACTTTGGCCCAAAAGGATAATTGTTTTTAAAGATTTAATTAAACTAGTTTTCTTTGTGGCTTCTAATAAAATATAGTAAAATAAGAGTGTCGTATAATTGGTTAATATAATAATCTCCAAAATTATTGATAGGTGTTCGAGTCACCTCACTCTTGTGTAATAGTCAATAGTCCTTAGTTAAAGAGGATAATTTATTCAACTACTGCTTCTCCTACCTTCTTCAGTCAATGCTTTTGTGCTAGCACTAATGTTAACATAAGCACAAGCAAGAAGATGAGGAGGAGAACTGCGACTAATACGGAAGTATTCAATTGAATAAGGTTAAATCCTAAAACTATTTTATTGGAGGTACATCTTCAGGACTATTGCATCATCTTAAGAATTCGTAGAATGCATATGTCAAGTAACAATAAATAATAACAATAAATAATGATTAAATTACAAACATACAGTTTAAATAACTTACTACTAACTAAAGAAGTATTATCTTCATATGTAAATAATTTCTGGAGTGATGTATTCTCACAAATAACTGATCATAGCAATAAACATTTATTATTAATGTGTAAAGTAGAGTTCGATAATCCTAGTTTAGGTCAAAGATCATTAGCTAATTTAAGAAAAGTTAACTTCTCGGATAAAGATTTATTTATTGATTATTTAATACAAAGATTAGGTATTTTAACCGAATCTTATACAACACAATCTATTAAAAATTTAACATTTACTTATGTAATTAAAAATGGTTTAACTGTTGATAATCAAAAATACTTAGAAGATCATACATTATCATTAAATAGCACTCATAATTTTAATAATCTAAATTTACCTATTTCTATGAATCCTGAAGACTATGGAACTATTATTTCGGATAGTTTCGTTCAAACTAAGGGTGAATCATTTCACAGATTCATCGTAGAGAACGGAAATAAAATTTATCAAATAGATAGAACTTTAGATAATAACATTAATTATGTTACTATTAAAGGTAATATTAAAGTATCTTGGATAGATACTGTTATTTCTGTAAATGAAAGTATAGATTCACAAGCATTCAGGAGAGATATTGGTAAATCTAGTATAGTATTTATAAATGGTGAAGTAGTATTAAAAAAGAAACTCTTAAATGCTAAACCATTCGTTAAGCTACAAGTAGAAAAAGCTGTAACATTTGATTTTGTAACTATGGATATTGAAACTGTAAAATCAAATGATGGTAAATTACAACCATATTTGATTTCAGCTTTCAATGGAAGCAACTACATTACATCTTATGGTAATATTGTTAATGGAGTAATCGATCAGAAAGAATTATTTAATTCTTTCATGCTTCAGTTACTTACATTCATCAGTAAATGGAGAAAAATAGCATTGACTGTGTATGCTCATAATCTTTCTTCTTTTGATGGTGTATTCCTTATGAAACATTTACTACCTTTTGGTAAAGTTGAACCTTTAATACATAATGGTAAAATTATTTCAATTAAATTAACCCTTTCAATAAAGGGATATAAAGGTAGAACTATTCTATTTAAAGATTCATATTTATTACTACCTGTATCATTAAGAAAATTATGTGATGCTTTTAATATTTTAATACCTAAAGCTCACTTTCCGTTCTTGTTAAATGATATATTCTACAAAGGAGTATTCCCTGCATTTAATTATTGGACTGGTGTTTCTCTAGATGAATATTTATCATTAAGTAAACAATTTAAAGGTTTAACTTGGAGTTTTAAAGATGAAGCAACTAAATATTGTATTCATCTTCGATGAGTTAGATTGTAAATGTTTACACGAAATATTAACAATATTTAATGAGTTAGTATTTAATAAATTCAGTGTAAGCATTCATAATTCATTAACTTTACCTTCTTTAGCAATGAAAATCTATAAAACTAACTTTATGCCAGAGAATACAATTTATCAAATATTAGGAAAACCTTATAATGATATTTCACAAAGCTACACCGGAGGAGCTGTAGATGTTTATATTCCACATAATAGAAGTGAAAGCATCTATTCTAGAATGTCTAAGAAATTATATTATTATGATGTAAATAGTTTATATCCATTTGCAATGGCATCTACTCCTATGCCCGTAGGTAGACCGAAAGCTTTCACTGGTAATATCTTAAGAATAGATCCACAAGCTTATGGACATTTCCATGTGGAGGTTACCGCACCAGATAATTTACAACATCCTATAATCCAGCAAAGAGTGAAAACCGCAGATGGTATTAGAACAGTTGCTGGCTTAGGTACATGGAAAATGTGGATCTACAGTGAGGAAATGTACAATGCTATGAAACATGGATATAAATTTACAGTAATAGAAGGATATAAATTTGAAAAAGGATATATTTTTAAAGAATTCATTGAAACAATGTATAATTATAGATTAGAATTTCCTAAAGGACATCCAATAAATGATATTGCAAAGTTGATAATGAATTCTTTATATGGTAAATTCGGAATGAATCCTGAAAACAGTTTAGTGGAGATATTCGATACTTCAGATTCAGTTCAATATGATTTATTAAAGGATCTAATGGACAATCTAGGTGAATCAATACAAGATTGGTTCCAAATAGATAATCATATAGTATGTATTAGAGATAATGTCTCTAGATATACATACAGTGAAGATCAAGATTTTTATCATGGCTTAGATGTAAATGTAGCCATTGCTGCTGCAGTTACCGCTTCAGGGAGAATGTGGATGACATTACTAAAAAATAGTAGTGAATTTAATCTATATTACTCTGATACTGATAGTGCTATAATTGATAAACAACTACCATCTCATATGGTAGGTACTGCTCTAGGACAGTTTAAATTAGAACATGTAATAAACAGAGCAGTATTCTTAGCCCCTAAGGTGTATGGATTCATTAATGAAAATGGAGAAGAAATTATTAAAGTTAAAGGAATCACTAAAAGCACATTGACTAATTTACATGTATCCGATCTGGAAGCTTTATTATCACAAGATTCTAGTAAAGAATTTACACAAGAGAAATGGTTGAAGAGGACTATTAAAGGTACAATTTCTTTGTCAGATGTAGCCTATACATTAAAAGTTACATCTAACAAAAGACAGGCTATTTATATAGATAACATCTTCGAAGGAACAAAACCATATTACTACGATAAAATCTAATAATTTATAATTATTTCCCCCTCCTTCACATCATCTCATCTCATCTCATCTCATCTCATCTCATCTCATCTCATCTCAAACTAAACTAAACTAAACTAAACTAAACTAAACTAAACTAAACTAAACTAAACTAAAATAAACTAAACTAAACTAAACTAAACTTCAAGTAGAAGGCTTTAATGCTAGTACTGTACATAACTATCAGCTAATATAGTTCCATAGTCTTCAGGATTCATTGAAATTGGTAAATTTAAATTATTAAAATTATGAGTAAATGTGCTAGTATTAGTACTATCTTGTAATAGATTTCTATCTCCTGTAGCTAGACCACTTTTAATAATGTAAGTAAATGTTATTTTAGATAATGGATGTACAACATAAGATTCATTTAAGATACCTAATCTTTCAATTAAGTAATCAATAAATAATTCTTTATCTGTGAAATTAACCTTTCTTAAATGAGCCAATGATTTACATCCTAAAGAAGGATCTTTGAAATCCACTTTACACATTAATAATAAATGTTTATTGCTATGATCGATAGTGGAATAAATATCATTCCAGAAGCTATTAACATAAGATGTTAATGTTTCATTAGTAAGTAATAAGTTATTTAAACTATATGTTTGTAATTTAATCATTATTGTTAGTTATTAATTGTCGTTACTTGACATTTAAGTCCTGAAGATCTACCTCCAATAAAATAGTTTTAGGATTTAACCTTACCCGATTGGAAACTTCAGGCATCTATGTATCCCGATTTTAGCCCAATCCAAGTTCTAATCTTATTGATATAGTTGTAACGACTACTATACTCTTTTATACATTTAATTTTGTAGTTACCATATTCACATGTCTCATTATTGAGACTTGTCATTTATAAAATCACACTGGACTCGAACCAGTAACTTTAAGCTCTACTAACTTAACGTTTTTCCAATAAACTAATGATTTCTACTTTAAGTTCTTATAACTTAATATTTTACCTTTAAATTAATGATTTGTTGAATAATGCAAAGGGGATAATTATTCTATTTATTCTACTTCTAATACAGAATATTTATTAGGAGTTGCTGGTATTTCAGTACTTTGACTTATATTTGGACTATTTAATCTAGTGATTCTACCAGCGATCTCCGAAGCATCCGAATTGATTATTTCGGCTGTAAGTTCTGGTGAGTGGAATAACCAATTGCTTGGTCCAAATATTGTGGAAGGGCTTGATGGTAAGGAGGCTATTTTATTAACAGTAGCTTGCGCACTTGCTTGATTTAACGCGTCTACTAAGCCTCCTCCAATCTCAGGTAAAGGTAAACCCAATGAAGCTAAAGCTGGGCTACTTACTGGAGTAGTTTTGTTACTCCAAATTGTTAAACCTCCTCTATCCACAGCTTTACCTTTTAGATCTTGTACCTTAATTATGTGATCATACACTCTATCTGCATAGTTAATCGCTGAGATTCTCTCAGTGATTTCTATTGGAGTTTCACCTAAGTAATGTATTCTTAATTTCTTTAACCAAGAATCATAAGGATTATCTGAAGTAAATGGATATAATCTTCTATTAGCTGTATTCATATTGTTTTGAGTATCCATGAATCTTTCAAATTGTGAAGCTGCTTCTGAACTACCTAATACCCAATTGAATGGATTTAATTTATTGATTACTGTTTTATAACTATTATTTATAAATATAAATGCATCTCCAATTCTACTTCCAGTGGGGGTAGTAGATCCTGAGGATTCAGGACTGAATTCTAAATTATCTGCTGGATTAATTGGAGGAGTTGGTCCAGTATGAGTTATCGTTGGTTTAGTTCCTAAAATTGAATGAAAATACATTGGATCGGTGAATAACTTATATCCTAAGTACGCTACTCCAATTCCTACTATTGAACCACCGATCCATAGTAATGTGGACCAATCCTTATACCAAGGTGTAGTATCAATATTTATATTGATGCCTGGATATTTATAGAATTCTCTTAAACTAAATCCATCTAATTTCTCTGACAAGAATGGATTGTATAAGTGATAATCCTTAGGTGTCCATACTGACTTAGTAAATGATGGTTTATTACTTGGTACGTTAGGTACTATCTTATGATCAAATAATTCTACGAACCATTTGAATAATCTAGTTGTAAAGTTGGTTAATATCTCGAAATATGTATATCCTACGGCTGCAAATCCAGCGAAGATATTATCTGTACTAAAACCAGTAGTTTTAAACACTAAAACTACTCCAATTAGTGCATTGAATATTATAAATATTCTTCTTAATTTACTTAATATCTTCCACCAGCTTGTTTTACCATACCATAACGATAAGACAGTTAAGATTTTCCCTACTATCGGCATTCTATGGGCATACCCTAGAATCCCAGTAATTAAGAATAACCATATTCCACTACTTTTCATATACAATTTCTGTATATAGGAATCTTTAATGTCATGACCTATTGCTGAATTATCTGTCTTTAATGTTGAAGTAAAATCCGTTCAATTGGGTATGGACTCGTAGAACGTAGAATGCAGGGTGGGATAATTTAATTATTAATAAAATATATGTCCCATAGTTACAGTTATACTGAATGTACCTCTTCTATTTTTATTAGTAAATCTAGAAGTATTAATATAGGTAGCTTTACCTCTTGCTAGTGTACCTCTTTGTATAGTTTTAACTGTTAATCTGGGTATAACTCTTTGTGTTAATAATCTTCCAGCTACTTTAATTTTAATACCTGATAAGTATGAAGGTATAATAGTAGAATTATTAGAGCCAAAGGCCTTAAATTTATTATTTTTAGATTTTATTTTAGCAATTTTAAATAATTTTTTAAAAATAAATCTAAGTTTAACAATATTACTAATTAAACCAATCATATTAGATAATATATTACTATCATAATAAGGATAATGTAATCTATCTAATTCTAATTCTACTGGTTTTTTATATATTTTACTTAAATTTAAACATAGAGATTGTAATTTATAATTATTAAATTTTAATAAATTATTCTTCAAGCTATATCTTTTAAATTTTTTAAAATAATAAAATAATTGAATAACAACTTTATTAGGAGTAATAACAATAACAGGTTTACTTATTAAACTAGACATTGATAAAAATGTAGATTCTAATAATGTAAATACATTTTTATTTATTTTTACATTGCTTATTCCTTTATTATTTTTATTAAATTGATATATAATATTTTGATATTTTACTGTTTCATTTTTATATTCAGAAATAGAATTTATATATTTATATAATTTGATTTCTTTTTTTACTTGCCCTCCAGACACTGGCAAGGCTTTATTTTTTTGTTTTAATAATTTTATAGTATTTTTATTTATTTGTATTTTAGTTTTTTGAGCTTGTGATCTAGAGATTGCTAAAGTTTTATTCTCTTGACCCTTAAGTCCAGTAAATAAACTAAAATTATTTTTTTTATTTAAATATAAATATAAGTAATTATCATATAATTTTACCCATAAGATATTTTTATTAAAGATATTTTTATATGATAATATTTTATTATTTGGAGTCGCTTGTGCTTGCCCTAGACCTTGGTAATGCGTAACAAGAGGCGAGGGCCTAATTGATTTAGTGGGGCTGGTTTCCAACCCTGAAAAAAAATTAATTACATTTCCATATAATGGAAGTAAACTTGATTTATTCTTTATTATTATTTTTATTATATTTTCCTAGCGCTCATTTTATTTTTATTTTCCCTTTTAGGCCTATTCCATCATAGTTTCTTATAATTTTAAATTGTTTTGCTAAATGCCTAATCTAAAGATTAAAGATTTAAGGCTAGCATTGCTATAAAACTAGGCCACCTAAAAGAATTAGTGTACTCCGATCATCTTCTTTGCATTCATTGTATTGCATTCAATGTGTTACAAGTGCATTTGCATTGAATAGCGACAAGGGTAATTTAATATTTGTAAAAAATAATGATTACAAATACTTAATATTTGTTTTAGAGCAGGATTACTATTTATTTAATTTTAATACGAAGACTAAGTATTCCTCAATTTAAATAACTTAGTTATTTAATATTCCATACTATTTAATCGTAAACTTTGTTCGATTACTACATTTTTATAGAGTCAAGCCCTAATTGAGATATAGTTAAAATAGTTGTTTAATATAATATAATTTATTATATTTAAATATTAAATATTAGTAGATATAATTTATTTATTTTTATAATATTATTAGAATTAATCTACTCTTTTAAAGTTAATTTGTTATTAACGTTAAAATCTTTGCAGCAAGAATTAGCTGCAATGTCATCAAAGATGAGTGCAGCTAAAAATTCACGCTCATCGGAGATGAAGTAGAAGGGGTACCCAGTAGATTTAAAAACCCACGAATAATTGTTTTGTTTGTTTGTTTGTTTGTTTGTTTGTTTTAAAGCAGCTAAAAATTCACTGAGTAGAAGGGGTTCATCTCCGATGATAGGTTGAGTTGCGCAGCAATAACCACCCAGTAGATTTAAAACCACGAATAATTGTTATCTGATTTGTATGTAATAATAGGGGGATAAGTTTTATTAAAACTCTTAAAATGACTCTAAATAGAGTCTTTATCTGCATTAGTATCGATAATATCGTCATATAAATAAGGTCTAGTATTAGAAAATACTCTATCAATATAAATAGTTTTTCTTTTGTTTGAAGTTACCTTTAATGTGTAAATTACATCAGCTACACTTATTTCACCTTCCATGGTTTTATTAAACCATTTCTCTTGTGTAAATTCTTTAGCTGAATCTAAGAATAATAAAGATTCTAAATCGGATACATGTACATCAGTTATTGTATCTTTAGTGATTCCTTTAACTTTAACTATTTCTTCTCCTTTTTCATTAATGAAACCGTAAACCTTGGGGGCTAAGAATACTGCTCTGTTTATTACATGTTCTATTTTAAACTGTCCTAGAGCAGTACCTACCATATGCGGAGGTAACGGTCTATCAATTATACCGCTATCAGTATCAGAGTAGTAAAGGTTGAAATCAGGATTATTTTTAAGTAATGTCATCCACATTCTACCACTTGCAGTTACCGCACTAGCGATAGCAACATTAACGTTTAGACCATGATATAAATCAGTATCTTGATTATAAATAAAGTTAGGTACTTTATTTCTAATTAAGATGATGTGGTTACCTACTTTAATCCAATCTTGCACTGAATCAGCGTAAACTTTTAACATATCATCTAATAATTTAAATTGATCTGGATTTGTAATATCGAACATATCTACTACAGTAGTCTCAGGTTTCATTCCGAATTTACCGTATAAACTATTTTGCAATAATTTAGCTAAATCGTTCATAGGATGTCCCTTAGGAAATTCTAATCTCATATCGTACATTGTTTGCACGTAATCTTTGAAGATATTACCTTTCTCAAATTGGTATCCATGAATAACGGTAAATTTATATCCATGCTTCATGGCATTATACATTTCTTCACTGTAAATCCACATTTTCCATGTACCCAAACCTGCAACTGTTCTAATACCGGTAGTTGTTTTAATTCTTCTATGAAGAATTGGATGTTCTAAGTAGTTAGGTGAAGTGATTTCACAGTAGAAGAAACCAAAAGCATTAGGTTCAAATTGTAAAATATCCCCTATAAATGCAACTGGTTTACCTATAGGCATCGGAGTAGATGCCATTACAAATGGATATAAGGCATTCACATCATAATAATATAATTTCTTAAAAGATCTAGTAAAGATATTTTCAGTTCTGTTATGTGGTATATAGACATCTACTGCTCCACCGGTATAGCTTTGACTAATTTCTCTATATACATTCCCTAATAACTGAAATATTGTATTTTCAGGCATATAGTGGACTTGATATATTTTCATAGATAAAGCTGATGCAGTTAACACTGTGTGAACATTAACTTTGAATTTGTTAAATATTAGCTCAGCAAATATGTTTAATATTTCATATAATACTTTACAATCTAACTCATCGAAGATGAATACAATATTTAATTGCTTCCTCTTGAAAACTCCAAGTTAAACCTAAGAATTGTTTACTTAGTGATAAGTGTTCTCCAGCACTTAATCCTGTCCAATACTCTAATTTAAGAAGTATTCCTTTATAGAATATATCATTTAATAAAAATGGAAAATGTCCTTTAGGTACATCTAAATTAAATACTTTACATAAATTTCTTAAAGAGTGAGGTAATAATAAATATGAATCCTTAAATGTAATAGTTTTACCTTTATATCCTGTAACATTTAATCTCAATGAAATAGAGATAATTTTACCATTGTGTATTAAAGGTCTAACTTTAATTGTTTCTTCCATAGTAACAAACTCCTTTTTCATCACCTTATCTGGTGATAATTTATAGAATGGTTTAACATTAAGAAAGAAACATCTTAATGTTAAATATTTAATTACAAAATATAAAGATATAAAAGTATCGATGACAATATAGTAATAACATCAAAGTAATTTAAAGGGGTTATTAAGGATAACTAGCAAATTTATAAAAAAGGAGGTGTAAACCAAAAGCCACAATTCAACTTAATATAAATATATTAAACTTGAAAGAAATAATGTGGCGATCCTAAGGGAAACCTTTATATAAAAACTTCCTGAAGCAAATCATTCTAGTAAGGAAAGGAAAGGAAATCAACCGAGACTCCGAAAGTAATGGTGAGTGAAATCGGATTAGCCTAGTAAAATTAATAAATTGAAAATCTATCAATAGGAAAGTTAAAAAATATTCTAAAGGTAACTAAAAAAGGTGAAAGTCCTGTAAATTTATAATTAAACTAAATAAAAAGTACAATGAGAGAAAACTTGTTGGAATAAAGGGGAACCATCCTCTAAGGCTAAGTATAATAAATTTAGCGATAGCGAAAAGTACTGTAAAGGAAAGTTTGAAAAAGTATTGTATTAACATAGTGAAATAGACTTGAATTAGTAACCCTATAAGCAGTCGAAGTTTTTAAAAATAAAATGACGGCGTACCTTTTGCATAATGGGTCAGCAAGTTAATAGAAGTAGCAAGGTTAAAAGCCTTAGCGAAAGCGACTGGACTGACTAGCTTAATTAAATAAATTAAGAATTTTTATATTATTATAAAAATAAGATATTACCTTACAAAATAAGCTAATATTGCCTAGGAAATAGTGATGGATAAGTTACTTCTATTAGACCCGAAGCAAGGTGATCTTTCCAAGACCAGATTATAATGGATCGAACGGGTGAATGTTGCATAATTCTCCGAAGAGTTTTGGAAAGCGGTGAAATGCCAATCTGACCTTGTGCTAGCTGGTTTTCTACGAAACATATGTAAGTATGACATCTATTTTAAATTTATGGAGGTACAGCACGGCAATTCCCAACAAATTTTAATTAAATTATTAAAAGGCGTTTAGGTTGCGGGGATCTAGAAAATCTTACCAATGGAAGCGAATCTCGGAAGTACATAAATTGATGATAGATATTCAGACTGCTCATGCTAAGTTGGGTAGTCAAGACGGAAACAGCCGAGAACACGAAATCAAGGTCCCGAATGATTATTAAGTGAAATTAAGGAAGTAACAAATTGAATGCAGCTGTAAAGTGAGCCTGGTAGTCGCTATCTTTTAATGATCGTTGTAACAACGTAGCAGCCTTCAATCATAAAATATTTAATATAAATATATAATGATGAATAAGATTGTAGCGCCTAAGATTTAACGGGTCTAAATAATCAACCGATATCGTGTTGATTAAGAATTTATTAATATTTATTCTTAATCTAGGTAGTAGAACATTCAGTAATACTGATGATAGAACAGTGTTTCATTGTTTTAAGGTAACTGAAGAGATAATGCTGACATGAGTAACGTAAAAAGAAGTTATAATACTTCTCGCCGAATACGAAAGGGTTATGAGAAAAGGTTAAACCGTCTCATGTTAATGCGGCCTCTAAGGTACAAAACCAAAGTTTTGACTGATGAGTAAATTACTGAAAGTCCTAATTATTTTAATAAGTGGACCAGGAAAATAAAGTAATATTTAATTAATTAATTTAACTACCGTACCCTAAACCGACACAGGTTCGTAAGTAGAGAATACTAAGGCGTAGAGCTAAAAGTTGTTAAGGAACTCGGCAAGTTTTCCTCATAAGTTTGACAATAAGAGGAACCACTTATGTATTTTATTTACATATGGTGGTGTCACAAAATCGGAGGCCACGACTGTTTACTAAAAACACAATTCAGAGCAATGATGAAAGTCATAGTATTCTGGATGAAATTTGCCCAATGCCATTAACATAAAAGAGGTAATGGGAAACTGTTACTAATTGAAAGTCTGGTTAATAGCGGTCTTAACTATGAGGATCCTAAGGTAGCAAAATCAATTGGCCATTAAATGTGGTCTGGTATCAATAGTGTAACGATGGTCTCACTGTCTCTACAACTTGCTCAGTGAAATTGAATTATCCGTGCAGATGCGGATTGCCTCCAGGTGGACGGGAAGACCCTATGCAGCTTTACTGTAGTTAGTTATCACATTGATCTACAACAACCTTAGTTAATAGAAATTAGGATTGTCGATAGTAAATCTTAGGATTTGGAAGCCTTAAAACAGGGTTGGGTCTATGTTTACCTTATAATTTATAATTAAAGGGATAGTTGACTAATTGGCAGTTTGACTGGGGCGGTCGTCTTTAATAAAGTAGCAAAGTACATCCAAATATTTATATAAAATTACAATAATAAATATTATTTTAATAAAATAATATCCTGACAGAAAATAAAATTTTAAACAAATTTTTAATATATATTATATTTTTTATTTTTCAAAAGGTATAGCTAGAAATTGAATGGAAATCAATTAACCAGTGAACGGTTATGCAGAGTATAAAGGCGGAAAGCATGCCTAACTGAAAGACTTAGAAGTCGCACAGATACGTAAGTAGGGCTTAGTGACCCCTCGCTATATTATGGAATAGACGGGGATCAATCGATAAAAGTTACGCTAGGGATAACAGGCTGATAGCCGGCGAGAGTACACATTGTCCCGGCTGTTTGGCACCTCGATGTCGACTCATCCTATCCTCCCGGAGAAGAAGCTGGGAAGGGTTCGGCTGTTCGCCGATTAAAAGGGTACGTGAGTTGGGTTTAATACGACGTGAGTCAGTATGGTCCCTATCTTCTGGAGGAATAAATAGTAAAAAGAGGCAGACCTTCTAGTACGAAAGGATCAATAGGCTGTGTTTCTCTAGTGTACCAATTGTTGAAGTTTTAATATTTAATAAAATCAGTAAGCATAGTTGGGTAGCCACAAACATAATAGATAAGCGCTGAATGTATATAAAGCAAGAATCTAACCTCTGGATACTATCTATAGAATACCTTAATCTATTTTAGATTTTAGGTATTCTAAGTTACCTTACCTCGTTTATACTAAGTAAGGTAACTAATTTATAAGAAATAGATCATTTCTAAATAGGATGCAAATGAATATACTGTGAAGTATTTAGTTTAGCATTACTAATTTATCAAATAGACTTGATGTTAATAATTGTTAATTTTTTTTTTTCTAGCACCTTCCATAATATAATTAATATAAAGTATGACCTCCAGTTCACACAATATATAAATTATATTATTACTCACCCATTTGCAATGAGCAGGTGGCTACACATGAGTATCTAAGTGTCTTAGTGTAGCCACCTTACACCAAAGGTGGTTGATAGTGTCTGGATTTAGCCTTACCTAAGCTTGCTTATTGCAAATATAGGACAGTTTGGCATATTTAGAGATATTTTGTTTTTTAATTAAGTTTAGCTCAAAGTGAAGTTTTAAAAATAAATATAATTTATTTATTATAAAAAGGAATAAAAGAAGCAATTAGTAATAAATATAATCTAGTATTTATTATTATATTTAAGAAAAAAATTTTTGTTTTTTTTTACACTACTACACATGAGTATCTAAATGTCTAAATGTAGTGTGTGAACCAGAATTAAAATAAATCAGGCAATCTCAAATCTAAACTATACTCACCTAATCTTTAACTAAAGATTAGGATAACAAAACTACATTTATTTTTGTTTTATTTAAATTAGTTATACTAATTAATTTTATTTTCACATCTTACACCTAACCTTTGATTACTGGTTCGTAAGTGGGTGAATGAGTGGTGAGTTAAAGATTAACTCAGAACAAGCAAGATAAGATTCATTAAATGAATATTTTTAATAAAAAATATTCATTTAATATGTGCCAGCACCATCTAATAATATTTAGTTGACCAAAGATTAAGCCTAGTGCTTAAGAGTTGTTGCATTAATTATTACATGCTTATAAACATAGGCTAAGAGTAGAATCAGAGCTCTATTTACCTAAATAACTCTACACTTAGATACTAAGACACTTTAGTGTCTTAGTATAGTAGCCACCATTTCACCTATTTAGGTGAAATGGTGAGTGTAGTAAAACATTATTTTATTTAGCCTTTTATTTTCAGACAAAGGTTTGGATAAGTAGTGTAGTGGCAAGATCAGTGCTATAATTTAATTTATGAATATTAACTTTAAAGCAAGCTAGGTCTCACTGATCACCAATCATCAGTCCTGAGTTTGTCTCAACTGGTAGATGTCAGTATTAAGTGGTGGTAGGTTAAATAAAGCCTATAATTTAAAGGTAGAATAATTTCTTGATGAGGAATCTGTAGAAGTTCAAATCTTCTTGGGCTTAAATTTTAATTTAAGAGTGAGCGGTGCTTTACACTACCTTAGTGTAGTTTAAAAATAAAGGCTTTATAAAGATAGCTTCGCACCCGTCACCAGTCCTGAGTGAGTCTCAACTGGTAGATGTGTTGTTTGTGGACCATGCTTATCTTTAAAGATAAGTATGGTGATACTTCACCTAATTAGTCTAAACTTAGCCAAAGATTATTCACTGTTTGATTTTATTTAAATAGAAAGAGTAACACCTAGTCAGTTAGCTAGGTGTGTGTATAAGGAGCTAAAAGATTAGCTTATTATACTAGTGTTTACTGTTAATATAATTGAACTTTGTTCAACAGCAAAGATTAATTAAAGGCAACATAATAGGCAAGATCAGAGCCGGAAATAAGTCTAGAATAAGGTTATAAAAATATAAAATAGTTATAGTGTAATACTCACCCACCTAGATAAGTAGGTGGATTAGTATAACTAATTTAAATAAAACAAAAATAAAAATACATTAAAAAATAATAATAATAATGTATAATAAATATAAGTTAAATAATAAATTAACTTAATATAAAATATTAATTTTTATCTTAATTTTCATTAATAAATTCTAAAATTAATATATAAAGCCTTAAATTAAATGTTTTTTACTTTATTTGAAAATAAATAAGAACAATTTAAAAATAAATTATTCATTATTTTATTTTAAATTAAAATAGTAATGTTAAATTTTATAAAAAATAAAAATAAAATGAGATTATTAAAATCACATGTTTTACTTAGATTATTTAATTCTTATTTAATAGATTCACCTGAACCAGCTAATATATCTTATTTATGGAATTTTGGTTCATTATTAGGAATGTGTTTAGTAATACAAATATTAACAGGAAGTTTTTTAGCAATGCATTATCAACCTCATGTAGATTTTGCATTTTCATCAGTAGAACATATAATGAGAGATGTTAATGCAGGTTATATTATTAGATATTGCCATGCTAATGTGGCTTCATTCTTCTTTATTTTTGTATATGCCCATATAGGAAGAGGATTATATTATGGATCATATAGATCACCTAGAGTATTATTATGGTCAATAGGAGTAATAATATTAGTATTAATGATAGCTATAGGATTTTTAGGTTATGTTTTACCTTATGGACAAATGAGTTTATGGGGTGCGACTGTTATTACTAATTTATTAAGTGCTATACCAATATTTGGTCATGATATAGTAGAATTAATTTGGGGAGGATTTAGTGTAAGTAATGCAACTTTAAATAGATTCTTTTCTTTACACTTTTTATTACCTTTCTTATTAGCTGCTTTAGTAGTAGCTCATTTAATTGCTTTACATATACATGGATCAAATAATCCTAATGGAATAACTGCTAATACTGATAGATTAGCTTTCCATCCTTACTTTATTTTTAAAGATTTAGTAACTATATTTTTATTTTTATTAGTATTATCTATTATAATATTTTATTATCCTAATTTATTAGGACATAGTGATAATTATATTCCTGCTAATCCTATGCAAACTCCTCCTTCAATTGTACCTGAATGGTATCTATTACCTTATTATGCTATATTAAGATCTATTCCTAATAAATTATTAGGTGTTCTAGCTATGTTTGGTTCATTATTTATTTTATTAGTTTTACCTTTAACTGATGTATCTAGAATTAGAGGTTGCCAATTTAGACCTGCTATGAAATTAGCATTTTGGTTCTTTGTAGTTGATTTCTTTATTTTAATGTGGATAGGATCTCAACACCCTAATACACCTTATGTTGAAATTGGACAAATAGCAACAGCATTCTATTTCTCATTCTTCTTAATTGTTATACCAGTTATTGGATTAATTGAAAATACTTTAATGGATCTTGCTACCGATAATAATTAATTTAATAATATAATTTTATGCTTAATTATCCCCCTTTATTATTTAATAATTATCAATTCTATGTTTACCACCTCTACCTAAATTAATTTAAAATAATAAAATAAATTTTATAAAATATTATAACTCATCCTTGTAAAAGTAATAAAGAGCAAATTGATAAAATCAAATAAAAGCTGAAATAGTTTAATAGGTTAAAACATACCATTCATGACGGTATAACAAAGGTTCAATTCCTTTTTTCGGCTAATAACTATATATTTTATATATTTATTTCATACAGCCACTCTTGATCCATAGCACCTACCTTGCTTAACTAAAACAATTTAAATTTTAGCAATTAAAATTAATAGTATAATTAATATAATTAATTTTATTTAGATAAATATTTCTAATATTTATATATTATTCTGTTTAGCTGACCATTGTCTGAATTAAGTAATAATTAATAAGTCAGTCTGTGCACTTGCTTTACTCTAATCAGATGTCCTGAGCTACACTCAACTATTATACTATACTACTCACTAGGTGGGTGTATTAGTGTGGGTGTCTAAGTGTCCATTTGTAGTAGAAAGCTGGGGCATAAACAATATAGTTATAGTGTATTATTTTATAATATAAAATTTTAATAATTAATAAGTCAGTCTGTGCACTTGCTTTACTCTAATCAGATGTCCTGAGCTACACTCAACTATCCTATGTCTAACCTTTAGATAATACATTGCTATAGACATAAGGGGTAGGTATAAAGGGCAAATAGAAAATATTTAATAATTTAAAATCTTCATTGAAAGTTATCAAATATAAAGTATTAACTCATTCATATTTAATAAAATAATTAATTATTAAGTTAAATTTATGAATAATAAAATATAATAAATACTAATGATAAATAATAATTTAATATTAAATATATTAGATATATTAATAAATTTAATGGATGTATTAATAATAATATTACCAGTATTATTATCTGTAGCTTTCATGACAATTATAGAAAGAAAACAATTAGCAGCTATGCAAAGAAGAGTTGGACCAAATACTGTAGGTTATTATGGAGTTTTACAACCATTTAGTGATGCTTTAAAATTAATTTTAAAAGAAACAGTAATACCGTCTCAATCTAATAAAGTATTATTTTATTTAGCACCAGTATCATCATTAATATTTAGTTTATTAGGTTGGGGAATAATTCCTTTTGGAGAAGGATTAACAATTTCAGATTTTTCTTTAGGAGTATTATATAGTTTAGCTTTATCTTCTTTAGGTGTATATGGTATATTATTTGCGGGATGGAGTGCTAATTCTAAATATGCTTTTTTAGGATCATTAAGATCCACAGCAGCTATGATAAGTTATGAATTAATATTAAGTTCTGCAGTATTAATAATAATATTATTAACAGGATCATTTAATTTTACAACAATAATAGAAAGTCAACAAGCAGTATGGTTTATTTTACCTTTACTACCTGTATTTATTTTCTATTTTATTTCTATATTAGCAGAAACTTCTAGAACTCCTTTTGATTTACAAGAAGCAGAATCAGAATTAGTAGCTGGTTTTTTCACTGAACATTCAAGTGTACCATTTGTATTTTTCTTCTTAGCTGAATATTGTTCTATAGTATTATTTAGTACTATTACAGCCATTTTCTTCTTAGGTGGTTATAATTTACCAGAATTATTTGTAAATGAATCTTATATAAATATTACATCAATAGTATTAGGGCTTAAAACATGTATATTTTGTTTTATGTTTGTTTGGTTCAGAGCTACTTTACCTAGATTAAGATATGATGCTTTAATTGAATTATGTTGGTTAAATTTATTACCTATAGCAGTGGCTTTCATTATTTTAGTTCCTAGTATTTTAGTTGCCTTTGATATAGCACCTTACTAATTTTATGCTTAATTATCCCCTCTTTATTTTTAAATAATAGGTGTCAGCCTAATCTCTGACCCTTCTATATTTATAACAATATATATAATAAAAATAATTAGCAGGGAAAGTACACAATTAATAAGATAAATAAAAATAAAGTATATTTCTATATACAAAAATAATAAATATTTTATTCCTTATTAATATAATATAATTTAGATAAATGTATTTTTATAATAAATTTTCTTAGTTTAATGGTTAGAACTACATTCTTCTAAAGTGTTAATTTTGGTTCGAATCCAAAAGAGAATATAAATTATACAATTGAGCTCCTCTCCTATTGTCTAGCAATGCCTAACCTTAGGTAAGATATAGCAAAAGGTAAAATAAGGATAGCTTCGATCACTCTCTAGTTAAATATAAAGGTTTAAGGATGAGGATTTAGACATAAAATAAAATAGTTATAGTGTTTTGCAAAATAATATTTTTAACTTTTTGTTTAATATTTCTGCTATTTAATCAATTAAAATTGAATTTGCAAGCCAACAATTTAAATTTACGACAGAAAAATATTTGAAAATTTAAAATCTTCATTGAAAGTTATCAAATATAAAGTATTAACTTATTCATTTTTAATAAAATAATTAATTATTAAGTTAAATTTATGAATAATAAATCACTCCTTTCTTTAAAGCCAATACTTTATTATTAATGTAAATAGTATCAACCTTCATCCTTAACCATTTCTGAATATTGTTTAGCTCTCATTATTTAAGGTAAAGAATATCTACTGTCTAAAAGTATTGCTAGGTATGGTAGGTAATGCTACACTTTTTATAAAAATAAAAAGGTTTGGAACCTTTGACAAGGTAATAGAAATAATGATAAAATAAAAAATAAATAAAAACAAATGAAAAATATTTTAATAGATATATTAGCTTTTGGTACTTTACTTTCTAGTGTATTAGTTATAACATCTAAAAATCCTGTTATAGCAGTAATTTTTTTAATTTCTGTATTTGTATATGCTGCAGGATATTTAATTTTATTAGGTGTAGGTTTTATAGGAATATCTTATATAATAGTATATGTAGGAGCTATTACAGTATTATTCCTTTTTGTAATTATGATGATTAATATAAAATATACAGATATATTAGAAACTGGATCACAATATACAAAAAATTTACCTTTAGCAATAGCAATAGGATCATTATTTATTTATGAAATTTTTACTATTATGCCATTTAGTATTAATAATGTTTCTATAATTTCTCTATTATTAGAAACTTTAACTAATTTTAATGGTTTATTATTTAATTCTGAAATATCTGCTATTAATTCAGTTAATACTGCCTATTATCCTAATATTGCTGATACTACATTTACTAATTTCTTACAAATTGAAGCTATTGGACAACATCTTTATACTACTGGTGCATTCTTATTAATAATTACTAGTGTAATTTTATTATTAGCTATGATAGCACCTATCTTCATTTCTAGAAATAAAAATAATGCTTAAATTTCCCCTTAAATTAAAAGAGTATATTTATATTCTTATTTTAATAAATAAATTATATTTAAATTTTTATCTAACCTGGTCCATTGGGCGTCAGAGCAATTGAAGCAGCGAAGCTAAAGCTCTTACTCCACTTTATTTCTGCCTCTGCCTTTGTTTAAGGCTAGGCATAGTATTATCTTCGGTAAAGCTTCGCTCAATTTTCACCCTTTATTTTTTTAATAAAAATAAGGTCGTTAGCTTGATATTAGTATTTGTTTTTTTATAAATATAAAATTACAAATTTATATAAATTTTGATAAATTAACAAATAACAATTTACCATTGCTCCACCTGCTATAGCAGGTGAGTAAGTAATAATAAACAATATATACCCATTGCTGCTAAAGCTATTACAAATAATGATTATATAATGACCTAGGTTAGAGTTAAGACCTATTTTAAGAATTAAAAGGGGAAATCTGATAATGGTAATCAGTTGTATTTGCATTACAAATATGATAGTTCGACTCTATCTTTCTCCAATTTAATTAAAAATTTATTTATGATTTAAATAAAGCCTCGGTTGCTTAGTGGTCAAAGCGCTATTCTGAAGATATAGATATGTGAGTTCAATTCTCTCCCAAGGCAAAGGCCGAAATAGTTTAATAGGTAAAATGAATTCCTTGTAAGATTTAGATATTGGTTCAATTCCAGTTTTCGGCATAATAAAATATTTATATTTAATATTTCTTTGCCTTCAGGCTTAAGTAAACAAATTGCTATAATTTTAATAAAATATGCCCATGTAATAGCAAAATTGTAAGAACGTAAGCAGGGCATATTTAAAATGAGTTGTAGTTTAATTTGGGAAAACACCATTTTTTGGTAATGGCTTATATCAGTTCGAATCTGGTCAACTCAGAATTAAATAATATTGTTTATTTTACTAATTATGCAATAGCAATATACTATTAGTATTAAAAATGGATCCATTTAGCTTTATTTAAATTTACCACTTACACTTTTGCATTGAACAGGTGGCTACACTACTCATCTTACACCAAGGGTGGCTAGGTGAGTAGCTTCACTCTCCCTCTTACTTTATTAAAATATAGAAGAGGGAGCCTTTGTCTGCTGCCAATTATTTAAGGTAACATAAGTGTAGGCAAGGCAAAGTTAGGTAAGAAATAGTGAGAAGATGTGTAATAAAACAATAGTAGAAAATAATTAAAGAGCAGAACTCGAGTGGTGGAGTGTCTCCCTTTTAAGGAGAAAGTCCTGGTTCAAGTCCAGGTGCTTTTAAAATAAAAAGGCATAAAAGGGCAGGTGATCCGATTGGTAATGGTGATTCTCTGTAAAAGAATTGGTTAATAGCCGTAAAAGGTTCGATTCCTTTACTGCTCAATATAATTATGTATTTATATAACTTTTTATTTAAAATAAAAAGTTATAATATTTATATTATAAGACTGTAGCATAATAGGTTAATGCAGTCCGCTCATAATGGATATTATAAGGGTTCAATTCCCTTCGGTCTTAATAAGTTTAGGCCTTGTTTAATATTTATTGAATATTGCTATTGTATACATAGCCTTTGACTAATGTTAGATTATTGTAAGTAAACATAGGTATAATAAAAGAGAGTAATATATCAATATTGTAAATCAATAATTTATTAATTATTAAACATATAAATATTAAAGGGTATTTGGTCGAGTCTGGTTTATGGCACTCGTCTTGAAAACGAGAACTTGAATAAAGTCGTGAGTTCAAATCTCACAGTGCCCGTATAATTTTAATTAATAATATTTATAATATTATATGTCTAGCAATGCCTTTAAATAAAGACAGTAGACAGCTTTCTATGTATACTAAAACTAGAATAGTTGAGCGAAGCTATTCTATTCTTTGCTCTGCCCTTAATATAAAATAAAAAGGCATAAAAAATAAATATTTAAATATAAAAAAATCAAATTAAAAGAGATAATAACTATTACTATAAATAGTAAATACAATACAACAATATTTTTATATTGTTTAAATATTAGTAAGAATTTAATTTTGGTTCTGATTGAACGTTTTTCAGTAGTTTTAAGACATGCGAATCGTTATTAATCTAAAATTAATAAAGTATTACTTTATTAATCCTAAAGTTAATAAGGTGTAAAGGTGAGGATAGTAAATAAGATACCCTAGAGTCTTCATAAATAGAAGATAATTTTTATTATAAAAATAAGAAAATAAATAGGCTATATTTTATTAAAAAAGGAATAATTCTGCTTTAGGATTCTATTTATTTCGATTAGGTAGTTGGTAGGGTAAAGGCCTACCAAGCCAACGATCGATAGCCAAGCTTGACAGAGCAAATGGCCACATCGGGAATGAAATCTCCCAAGTAGTAGTTACTACCAGCAGTCGAGAATATTAGTCAATGCTCGTAAGAGTGAACTAGCTAACTGAAATCATACTTGTGTCAAGTGTGATAACGTAAGGGAAGATAATGACATTACCTTACTATTAGTGTTGTCCAAATCTGGTGCCAGAAGACTCGGTAAGGCCAGAGACGCTAACGTTAGTCGTCTTAATCAGGCGTAAAGGGTGTGTAGGCAGCTTTAAACTTTATTCTTTTTTCTAAAATTTTCAATAATTCAATATAATTTTAATATAAAGATGCAGAGAAAATATATAGAAATAATAGACTAATTTTTAATTAAATAATAATTTTTACTCATTAAATTATTAATGTAAATAAAAATTAAGAAAGAATAAACAAATAAAAGCTAGAATCAAATAGAGGATATATTAAATAATATTTAGAAGAGGTCTGATATCCTTAGAAACTAAATGGAATATTAAGAGTGAAAGCTTTTTATCTACTAATGATTGACGCTGAGAAACGAAAGTGAGTATAGGAAATAGGATTAGATACCCAGATACCACTCACTGTCAACGATGAATGGTGGTTACCCATTTAAAAAAATAGGTGGCTATGTTAACACGATAACCATTCCGCCATGTGAGTACAACTGCAAAGTTGAAAACAAAAAAATTAGTCGGTCTCGAAGCAAACGAAGTGAAGCATGTTATTTAATACGATAATCCGCGTAAAACCTTACCAGTTCTTGCATAACAAATTTTTATTTATTAATTTAAATAAAAATGAAGTGTTTTTCTAAAATACTTCTGTTACAGGTGTTGCATGGCTGTCGTCAGTCCGTATTGTGAGAAGTGAGGTTAACTCCACTAACGGACGAAATCCTTATTGTTAATTTATACTTAACAATTAATGATACTGATAGAGTTTCATTTAGGGCTAAGACAAGTCGTTATGGCCCTCATGAACTGGGCTATAGACGTGCCACAAAAACTTTTACAAAGTGATGCGAAACCATTTCTATTCTATTCTTTGCCCTTAATAAGGTAAGGTATAGAAAAATTAGGAAAATAAGGAAGAGCTAATCATTAAAAAAAGTTAATTTAAGTCAGATTGTCGTCTGCAATTCGGCGACATGAAGAAGGAATTTCGAGTAATCGTTGATCATTAGCGCAACGGTGAAGATTGCATTCGTGATGAACTAACTGTCTGTCGCTGGGAAGGAGTTTAACTTGGAGGAAACTGGAGCGAAATTAAAACTTTTATAAAGGTCTCTTAAAGTTTATTATTTTTTCTTTCTATCTTCTATAGATGATAAGGGTCAAAATAGAACACCTTTATTAAGATAATTAGTTTTAGTTAATTCATTTAAGTAACATCTCAAAAGTCATAGCAAGGTAGCCGTACTGGAAAGTGCTGCTGGATAATAAATTTTATTTTACCCCCTTTGCGGAGCTCAACTATCCTTATTTTGCCTTACCTAAAGGTTAGGCATACTAAAAATGTAATAATTTTACATTTTATAAAATGAATATTTTTTTAATTCTATAGCTCTGCCCTTAATAAAGGAGAGGGTCAGAGGAGGGAATTAAGCTTTCATTTGCGGAAATATTAAGGCCTTCCAGAATTAATACTTAAAATAATATATAAAAATAGTAATAAATTAATATTAATTAAAGGAGTTAGCTGAGTGGTTTAGCAATAAATTTACACTTTATAGACAGAGTTTCGATTACTCTACTCCTTAATTATTTTATTTAAATAAATTTAGTATTTATTTAGCCTGGTTTAGTTTGACAATATAATAATATTTATAAAATATTACCATTGCTTTGCCATAGGCACAAACATAAACGAGTGTGCCGAAATGGTAGCCGGGTGAATCTTAGGAATTCATGATTTTATCGTAAGAGTTCAAGTCTCTTTACTCGTAAAATATTATATAATATTTAACTATTTAAGTATAGCTATGCTTTTGCTTATTTAGGGTAGTTACCATTTCACCCATCCATCTTTGGTGTAAGGTGGGTGAGTGTTCATTTTTGTTTTAGTCTACACTACTTATCTAAACGAAGGTTAGATATTTCTTTACTACACCCACCTAGGTGAGAAGTGTCTAGACATTAAAGTATAAAGTGTTTAAGTGTAGCATGTGTACCAGAAGTCAGTAACAATTAATGTTTTAATACTTATGCCTTATACTTTCTGCTTTATTCTGAGCTTCGCTCAACAAAAGACAGAGGTAATACAAGGCTTAATAATAGGCGAAGCCTTATATTAAATCAATAAAAGTTTAAAATAAATAAAGTAAAAGAAATGGTTTAGAAATTTTTTATAAATAAATTATTTAATCCAGAGTTACATTATCTTTATGTTGAATCAATTACCTTATCCTAAATATATAGGCTTGTTATCAATATAATTATGGGTGTTGCCCTATTTTTAATCAGTGATTAAAAACTTCATATGTTTAATCTTATTTATTAATTCTATTTTAATATAAAGATAATTTAGTTTAAAGGCATAAATATATGGAAAGATAAGTACAAACAAAGTAAAAATTTCAACTGTGTTAAGCAGAATAAAAATAAAATATCAAAATGTTACATAATACTAACACAAATTTAATAATTAATTCTCCATTAGAACAATTCGAAGTTACTAGTTTATTAGGATTAAATGCACCAATTTTTGGTTATTTAAATATAACTTTAACTAATTTAGGTTTTTATTCAGTATTTGTATTATTAATAATAATAGGAATACATTATATGGGAAATAATGAAACAAAATTATTACCTAATAAATGGTCAATAGGATTAGAAAGTGTATTTGCAAGTTTAAATACTATGGTAAGAGAACAATTAGGTAAAGAAATATATTTACCATTTATTTACTCATTATTCTTCTTTATTTTAATAGCTAATTTAACTGGTAATGTTCCTTATTCTTATACTGTAACAACTTCTATTATAGTTACAATTGGTTTATCATTTACTATTCTTACTGGTGTAACTATTTTAGGTTTATCTATACATAAATTACATTTCTTTTCATTTTTTGTACCATCTGGTACACCATTAGCTTTAGTGCCTTTATTAGTTTTAATTGAAACTGTAAGTTATTTAGCTAGAGCATTTTCTTTAGGAATAAGATTATTTGCTAATATGGTTGCTGGTCACACATTACTAAAAATATTATCTACTTTCTTATATCAAATGTTTAGTAGTAGTATAATTATAGCTGTGTTAACTTTAATACCATTTTCTATATTTTTAGCTTTAATAGGATTAGAATTAGCTGTATCTTTAATTCAAAGTTATGTATTTACTTTATTAGTATGTTCATATATTAAAGATGCTATCGAATTACACTAATTATTTATATATCCCCCTTGGACTTATATAATTTTAATTAATTTATTATACTTATTTAGTAGTAAGGAGGGTAAAAAACTAAAATTTTTATTAAGCCAACCCTCTGAATTATTTTTTATAATTCCTAAATTCATAAAAAATTTATCCGAATATTGGGCTATAAATATCATAAAATATCATCAAATATCATCAAATCTTTATAATAAAAGAGTATATATCTAATATATGTATATACTTTCATATATCATAATAACTAACCATCTCTACTTAAATTTCTAATAGAGTGCTTAACATGTAGTTATAATACTTCAAATATATATTTAGGATTAAGTTAAAAATATCTAACACTAATATTTAACTAATTTCTATTTATAGAAATATAATAGTTTAAATAGACAAAATGTTGTCATATATTTAACTTATTTTAAATTAAAAATATTTGTTAGAGGAATATGAATATGATAGAGGTTGACTCACACTAATCAAGGATTACAATATATAAAACTTTATTCTTATTCAATGTTAAAAACTAGTAAAGTAATAATAGATCAATTTTATCCTTCCTCATAATAAATATGAGGATAAAATAAATAGTTTTACTCTCTCCTACCTTTACATTTTATAATTAATTCTTTATCAGTTGTTAATAATGCGTAAACTTTAGGAGATAAGAACACAGCTTTTTTAATTATGTATTCTAATTTTACTTGTCCTAATGCATTACCAACCATATAACTAGGTAAAGCTTTATCAATTACAACATTATCAGTATCAGAATAATATAAATTAAATTTAGGACAATCTTTAATAAATTTATTACCATTTTTAAATAAAGACATCCAAATTCTACTTCCACTAGTTACAGCAGCAGCAATAGCTATATTTACATCTATACCAAAATAGAAATCTTCAGATTCATTATGAGAATAAAGAATAAAATTTTTTCTAACGGTAATATAAAAATTATCTAATTTAATCCAATTTTGTACACTTTCACCATAATTATCTAATATAGTATTAAATAATTCTAATTCCATTTCGTTATTAGAATCAAATATGTCTACATTTGTAGTTTCTAATCTCATTCCGAATTTTCCATATAAAGAATTCATTAATAATTTAGCTATTAGATTCATAGGACTACCTTTAGGATATTCCATTCTTAGAGCATACATTTTTTCAATATATTCTTTAAATATATATCCTCTTTCAAATTCGTAACCTTTAATGATTTCAAATGTATAGCCATATTTTATAGCATTATACATTTCTTCACTATATATCCAACCTTCCCAACTTCCTAATCCAGCAATGGTTCTGATTCCTTCACTAGTTTTGATTTTTCTTTGTAATAAAGGATGTTTAATATTATCTGGACTAGTAATTTTACAATAGAAATAACCAAATGCTTGAGGATCTATTTTAGTAATATCTCCTTCAAAAGCTATTGGTTTACCTACCGGCATTGGTCTATTAGCCATAATAAATGGATATAATGAATTAACATCATAAGAAAATAATTTAGTAAATAATGCTCTAATATTACTATTAATTAAAGAAATAATATTTCTTCTATTACTAGGAATAAAAACATCCACAGCTCCTCCTGTGTATGATTGTCTAATATCTCTTTCAACATTACCTAACAATTGATAAATGGTATTTTTAGGCATAAATTGAGATTTATATATTCTCATGGCTAAAGCAGGTAAAGTTAATGATTTATCAATATTAAGTTTAAAATTATTAAAAATTAATGTATTAAAATTAATTAGTATTTCGTGTAAACATTTACAATCTAATTTACAATATTTAATAGCTTCTTCTTTAAAATTCCAAGTTTTATTAGCATTTTCTTTAACTATATTATCATATGATTTTAGGTCTAAACCAGTCCAATTTTCAATTGTTGGAATTATACCAGTATAGAAAACATTAGTTAATTTAAATGGAAAATTACTTTTTGGAATAGAAATATCAAAAGCTATACATACATTTCTTAAAGATTTAGGTAATAATAAATAAGAATCTTTAAATTTTTTTACCTACAAAACCATTTATAGTTAATGTAATAGTTATAGACATTAATTTACCATTAAATAATACTGATTCAATTTTACCAAATGGAATTAAATGTTTCATTAATAATATACCGTCAAAACCTGATAAATTATGAGCATATACGATTAATGTTTTACTAGTAAAAAGGTTAATAATCCATTAGATATTACAGGTGGATAATAAATATTATCTACTAAAGTTTTATTATAATCATTTTTAATAGATATAGTAGTATCTTTAATAATAATATCTAAAGTTTGAATAGATTTAAAAAATCTATCAGAAATTGTTTTAGTAATTATTTTACCTTCAAAAATATCTTTAACTTCATTAAAACTTAAAGAATTTCTAGGAACACCACTAAATACAGAATATTCTTTTTTAATACCTAATTCATTTATTAAATAATAACCATATTTTTTAGGTCCTACAAAGTAAGCTTCATTTATAGTATTACCATTTAATTCGTCTTTCATTAAACCTAAATCAGTTCCAATTAAATTAGAATTTATAGATTCAGATATAAAAGCTGAATCAGTATCAGTATATAAAGTATTAGGATTAATTTTATAAGGAATCATAGCTATTCTAGCATAAGCTGTAACAGCTGCTGATAAAGCAACATTAGACATAATAGGATTAGTAAAATCTTTAATAAAATGAAATTCATTATTTAATTGTTCTAATAAATAATGATTAATATTAGTGTAAGATAAAATAGTAGAATAATTATCATTAATTTTAGTTACTGATTTAACTATTCTATTTAGTATTGCATTATCTAAATCTTTATTTTTTATATTTTCAGTCATTATATTTATTTGTTTTCTACCAAAATATCCATATAAATTATTTAATTGTAATTTAGCTATTTGTTTATCTGATCCTGTACTTGTTCTTTTTATTTCATAAAAATAATTTACATAATCAGTAAATAAATCAGTTTTAGTAAATTCATAACCTTGAATTAAAGTTATTTTATATCCTAATTTAACTACTGCTTTTAATTCTTCTGAGAAATAGGTACCTTTCCAATTACCAACTGGATAAATAGTTTTACCATTATGATGGAAAGGTAGTACAGGTCTTAACATATCAAGTGGACAATAAATTAAACATTCTGCAAAACCAAAAAATGAATCTAAATTTCTATTAGTTAAATCAATTAATCTAGGTTTTACTAAATTATATGGCATAGGTTTTAACATGGCAAAAGGATATAATGAATTAATATCATAATGATGTATTTTTTCTCCATAATAACCTTCTCTAATTGTTTTATCTATTTTTTGAGGTAAAATAAATATAGGTTTATCTTGAAAACAAGCTCTAAAGATTTTTAATGATAAAGTAGCTGTTGAATACACTGATTCAATATCTATTTTATATTTATTAAAATAAATATCTTGAGCAGTTTGTAAAGCATTATATAAAGCTATTGAATCTTGAATAGAATATTTTTTAAATAAATAGAGTAATTTAGGATTATTAAATAAAGATAAATTACTAAATCTAGAATCGTAAGGTATTAATTTACCTTCAACTGAAAACATTTTACATAATTCATTTAATTTAATAGGAAATATTCTTAAACTATCTTTCCATTCTATAATAGGAAAATTATTATGTATTATATTTATAAATGAGTTACTATCGTCTATTATAGAATTTATATGATCAGGATTATAATGATTTAATAAAGCATTATATAAAAAATATCCATCAAATTCTCCTAAATTATGTGCAAATATTGTTAATTTATCTAAATTATTTAATTTAAATATACTTTCTAAATAAGTAAAATATTTATTCCATAATTCTTTAACTGCTAAATCTTTATCTTTAAGTAATAAAACATTATCTATTAAAAATACTTTACTTTCTAATTTAGCTAAATTTTGTGTATTAACATAACCACAACTACTTATTGCTATTGGTACTTGAATATTATTAATAGTTATAGTTTCTATATCCATTGTAAAAAATATTTTAGGATGTTTTAATTTTAATTGACCTGTTTTATTATTATATAAAGAAATAGGTTTAATTAAACCTGTATACCAATTTCTATTTAAAACTGAAGAATTATTAAACATTCTAACTTGTCCTGTTTTATTAAAACTTGAATAAGTATTATGAGTTTTTTTAATAATTAAATTTTTTTTATTATCTACATTCCAAACTTTAACTTTATAATTTATTATCGCTTCATTGTGATACCCATATTGTAAATTATTATAATTAGTTAATTCTTTTTCTAATGTATTATAATAAGTATCAAATGAAGTATCATTATTAATTAATATATTAGAATGTAAATTATAAATTTGTCCACTAGCTAAACTACAACTTAATATTAATATTTTATCATACCCAAATTGTTTAAATTCAGGTAAATTAAATAATGTTTGATAAATACTTTCAAATAATTCTTTATCTTCTAATAAATTAGGATTTGATAAAGTAATATCTAAACTTCTCATACTTCTATCATAGCTTAACTCTAAAACATTTAATTTAATAATAATTTTATTTCTCATAATTAATATATAAACTAAACAAAATGAAATAAATATTAATAAACTACTGAAATATAATAATACTAATAAATCGTATGAAAATAATATTAAAATTTCATAAGGTAATTTCATTATTATTATACCTAATATTATACCTAAACTTAAAACTATTAATATTTGATTGATATTTAAATTGTTTTTCATTATTTTTATATAAAAGAGAAGTAATTTTAATATTCTTCTTAAAGAATTATTAAAATTACACTATAAGCAATCTATAATTAGCCAGTTTTTCTACCCTCAACAATCATCAGCAGTAATAGGCCACTAACAATGGTAGGTTAGGTGTGTGGATGAAAGACCTGACAAGCTAATACTATACTTAATTTGATTTGTGCTTTACAAAATCAATTATATTGATTTAATTGAATAAAGTTCAGCAGCTGGTGTTATTTAAGTCATCAGTATTGAATATATAAAAATTAAGTTATAATTAAGTATAAGCATAGATATATACAAATTAATAAAAAAACAAATGAAAAATATACAATTAAATAAATTTCAATATCATCCATTTCATTTAGTAGAAAATTCTCCATGGCCAATTTTATTAAGTTTTTCATTATTAAGTTTAACAACTGGAGCAGTGATGTATTTACAAGGATATTCTAATGGAGGATTATTATTAACTTTAGGATTAATATTAACAGTATCAGGAATGGGATTATGGTTTAGAGATGTAATAACAGAAGGAACATATGAAGGACATCATACAAAACAAGTACAAAAAGGATTAATCATTGGAATAGTTCTATTTATTATTAGTGAAGTATTTGCTTTCTTCAGTGTATTTTGGGCTTTCTTCCATTCTAGTTTATCACCAGCAATAGAAATTGGAGGAATGTGGCCACCTTTAGGTATAACACCCTTAGATCCATTTTCTATACCCTTATTAAATACTTTTTTATTATTATCATCTGGAGCTTTTGTAACTTATGGTCATCATGCTTTAATTGCTGGAGATAGAAAAGGTGCAATATTTGGAACTTTAATTACTATAATTTTAGCTATTGTATTCACTGTTTTACAATATATAGAATATTCAGAAGCAGGATTTAGTATAGCTGATTCAGTATTTGGAACAGTATTCTTTGCATCAACAGGATTACATGGATTACATGTTATTGTAGGAACTATCTTTATTACTGTAGGTTTCATAAGAATATTAAATTATCATTTAACTGATACTCACCATATTGGACATGAATCTGGTATTTTATATTGGCACTTTGTTGATGTAGTTTGGTTATTCTTATTTATTGCAGTTTATTACTGGGGAGGTAATTAATCTATTTTCAATCAATTATCTAATTTTAACTAATTTAATTAAAACATTGCAAATATTACTATGTCCTTACTTGCTTTAACATAAACTTTAAAGCTATAAGCATTCTCGGAAGCCTATCTTATTTTATAAGGCTGACCTTGTTTTGCTAGTTGATCTTGATCAGCAAGAAGAAGGGCTATATTTGTATCGGTCTAGAAAACTATTAATTAATTTGTATTGATAACTTTTTCTTTTTAAGCTTAGGCTTTAAATTTTAAGATTTAATCAAAACAAAAAAAATAATTAAAAATAAAAATCATAATATTCAATGTACGGGCTAGCAAAGCAAGCCCAGACTGGTCACAATTATAAAATTTATAATTAGCTATCTAAACAAAATAAGGGTAGGGACCGGTCATCCAAAAGGAAAAATACAAATACAAACCATGAATCTATCATTATTATTATTTTTAGTAGGTATATTAGGATTTATATTAAATAGAAAAAATATAATTTTAATGATAATTGCGATAGAATTAATGTTATTATCTGTAACATTATTAATATTAATTTCTAGTTTTAGTTTTGATGATGGTATTGGACAAACTTTTAGTATCTTTATTATTTCAATAGCAGGTGCTGAATCAGTAGTAGGTTTAAGTATATTAGTAGCATATTATAGATTAAGAGGAAATATATCATTAAGAACATAATGTATTTATCAATTTTAGTATTACCTTTATTAGGTTCTTTTGTATCAGGATTTATGGGTAGAAAAATAGGTGTTACAGGAGCACATATAATAACTTGTACTTGCTTAATATTTTCATCAATTTTAGCTTCTATAGCTTTTTATGAAGTAGGTTTCTGTGGTTCACCAGTTTCTATTAATTTAAGTAGTTGGATAGATTCAGAATTAATATTAATTTCTTGGGAATTTTTATTTGATCAATTAACTGTTTCTATGTTAATTCCTGTTTTATATATTTCATCTTTAATTCATATATTTTCTACTGATTATATGGCTGAAGATCCTCATAATCAAAGATTTTTCTCTTATTTATCTTTATTCACTTTCTTTATGTTAATATTAGTTTCTGGAGCTAATTTTTTTGTAATGTTTATTGGTTGGGAAGGTATTGGTGTAGTTTCTTATTTATTAATTAACTTTTGGTTCACTAGAATTCAAGCTAATAAAGCATCAATTTTAGCATTCACTATGAATAGAGTAGGTGATATGGGATTAAGTATAGGATTTTTTGCTATTTTTGCATTATTTGGATCATTAGATTTTACAATTGTCTTTAGTTTAGTTCCTTTAATGAATGAAACTGGAATAACTATAATAGGTTTATTATTATTAATGGGTGCTATGGCTAAATCTGCTCAAATTCCTTTACATAGTTGGTTACCTGGAAGTATGGAGGGTTTATAGGTGTTAAACATTATATTTTATTATTTATTATAATAATCCTTATCTAATTTTATAAATACTAAGGATTTTGATATAAATTATATATATAATTGTTATTTTAGGGCCCTCATTAAACTTCACTATATGCTGGAATACCCTAAAGCTTTAAATACTAATTCTTTTTATATTATTAGTGAAAATTTTAAAGATATAATGTAGGCACAAAAATGGGCAATCAGCAGGAAACCAAAGTTCTATATTATAGTGGTATAATCGAAAATTTGTTGAATAGTTTCTTTATTCTATTCAATATAGGCCGAGCTCTGACCTAGGTCATCTTTGCTCTAGTATATTACTAGAAAGTAATGAATTAATACTTATGCCTTTATTTAAGTATTAATTCTAATCTTGTAAAAATTAATTTATTAATTTATACAATACTCCTTAATATTCTCAATTTATAAATAGTCAGTTGCTCATCTATGATGGCAGCTTCTCTCTGATCCCTACTCAGTAACTATTTATAGTAATAATTTGCAGAGATAGTTAACAAATTTAACAAAATTAACAAATTTAACAATAATAAATATAAAATTAATGCTTTTTTTCAATATAATTATAAATGGTTTAAATAATTTAAATCTTAATCTTAATGATCTTATGGTAATGCTAAGTAATCTTGAATATTTACAAGATTTAGTAGAAGTACCACTAAATTATTATGATATTAATAATATAAGTTTTTTTATTGAAATGTTATTTCAATGTCAAGATTTATCTGTTCAATTTATAGATGGAGTGTATGTAAATTGTATTATAATTAATAATATGATCTACACTGTACATCCTGATTTAATATATCTTATTATTAAGATATTTAGATTCTTAAAATTTTTCTTTCTCTGATAATTTAATTTCTTTTTTCTTTCTTCAAGAAGCCTGCTCTATTTTGTTTAAACAAAAAGAGCGGTGTATTTCACAAAACACAAAAAAATTTATGCTTAATTTTCCCCTATTATAAATTTATTATTATAAAATTTAATAACTAAATCCACTAAAAGAGTAAGTTTATTTATTTTTTATAGTATTATGGTCTACCTTGCCATTTGTCTTACCTAAAGGTTAGGTAAGGCTAGGTTGGAGAAGTCCAATTTAACAATGGCTAGGTTAACCTTTACCTATACCTAAAAATAATAATAGGTATAGCTGCTTTAGCTAAGGTTAGTAAGGTAAGAAAAAAAAAAAATAAAATTTTAAATTTCTAAAGAATTACTCTTCTTGCCTTTTCCTAAGGCTATATAAAATAAACTAACAAATATAATGTAGCTGAGCGAAGCTCAACTAGCTCTCCTTCATAAATATCTTCCCTCTTTCTACAAATCTTCGAAAATTTCACACAATTAAAATATAGAACAAGTAGGATCCTCAGAGACTACACGTGAAGCTTCATAATAAAAAGTGAAGATGATATAGTCCGATCAGTAAAGAAATTTACTGTTAACATAAATGCCTACACCAGTATCAGCTTTAATTCATGCAGCAACATTAGTAACAGCCGGATTATATTTATTAGTAAGATCCTCTCCATTATTAGAATATAGTTCAACTGCTTTATTAATTATAACTTTAATTGGAGCATCTACTGCTTTTTTTGCAGCTACTTGTGGTTTAGTTCAAAATGATTTAAAAAGAATTATAGCCTTTTCAACAATAAGTCAATTAGGGTATATGGTAATGGCAGTAGGATTAAGTCAATATAATGTAGCATTAATGCATGTAATAAATCATGCTTTCTTTAAAGCATTATTATTTTTAGGAGCTGGAGCAGTAATACATAGTTTTTCTGATCAACAAGATGTTAGAAGAATAGGAGGATTAATAAATTTCTTACCTTTCACTTATACAGCAATGTTAGTAGGATCTTTATCTTTATTAGCTACTCCTTGGTTAACTGGATTTTATAGTAAAGATTTAATAATAGAATTAGCTTATGGACATTATAGTTTCAGTGGAACTTATGCTTATATATTAGGTAGTTTAACTGCAGGTATTACAGCATTTTATTCATTTAGATTAATTTCTTTAGTTTTCTTAACTGTACCTAATGGATCTAAAAATTCTTATATAAATTCACATGAAGCTAATTTAGCAGTAATACTACCTTTATTTGTATTAGCTCTATTTAGTATCTTCTTTGGATTTATTTTCTCTGATTTATTTGTTGGTGTAGGTTCAGATTTTTTTGCTAATTCTTTATTTATACATCCTAATAATATTTCTATTATTGAAGCTGAATTTAGTTTACCTATTTTAATTAAATTATTACCATCATTATTATCTTTATTTGGTGCTTTAACTGCTATAATTTTATATCATAAAAATACAAGTTTTGTTATTGATTTAACTGAAACTTCTTTAGGTAGAAAAATTTATACTTTTTTAAATGGTAAATATTTATTTGATGTAGTATATAATAATTTTATTGTTTCTATAGGTTTACAATTAGGTTATAATATATCTAAAGTAATAGATAGAGGAATAATTGAATTATTAGGTCCTCATGGATTATCTAATATTTTTACTTATGCTGGTTATAATATTTCTAAATTAGATAGTGGTCTAATTACTACTTATGCTCTTTATTTTACATTAGGTCTATTAGCTTTATTATTCTTAGTTTTTGCTCCTATATTAATTGATACTTCTTATTTAAGTGAAATAAGATTAATAATTATTTATTTTGCTTCAATAATTATAGTTTTATCTTCTTCCATTAACCTACATTAATTTACATCTTTGTCTAAAGTATAAAACCTTTATTAAAAATAAGATATTAGGATAGGATAAACACACTCACCCATTTACGTATCAGTAACCAAAGGTTAGGTGTAAAATGGATGTAAGATAGAATAGAGTCAAATTAAAAATCTTAGTAAATTAATAATTCTATTTTTTTTTTTTTATATCTTACTTTAACTTTTTAATTATAGAGTTTGATTACACTTTTTTGAATATTTTCTTTCTAGTATTCAATTTTAGTAGACTGATATATGCTAATCTTAAACCAAGGCTAGTATATTTAGCCTACTCTCCTATAGTCTTGTATAAGCTTGCAAATATTTAGCATCTTTGCTTTAATTAAAGCAAAGTCAGACAGGCTTTTTTGGCCTGGAGGTGTATAAATTTAGAAAGAAAAAAATATTATCTTTAACTAGATAATTATAAAAATTTTATCCCCTATTTATTTAATTATATTAATATTAAATAAATATAGTTGTTTTATTTGATTTATAATTAAAGAATAAATAATAAATTTAAAAGAGGTAAGATTAGTTTAATGGTAAAATGATGTCTTGTGGCGACAATGTTCAGAGTTCAATTCTCTGATTTTACCCAAATTTTTTATAAAATAATATTATTATATTAGAGAACTAATTCTGTATTTAAAGAATATTTTGTTTCTAATCCTACTCCTATAAAAATAAAAATAGGTTAGGATTATAAATTATTATTAACTTTACTTAAGGAAGGTCAAAGGTTATTTAGGTAAAAATAAAATAATATATAAATTAATTTATGGTAAAACTATAGAAAATAAACAATAATTTTAATAAAATTATATAATTATCTAACACTTTATTGATTATATTTATTATTGCTTATTACTCTTTAATTTAACTAAAACTTATTACTCTTTAAAAAGAGTAGGAGTACACATCTTACTAAATAAAAGATCTTAAGATCTGAAGGTTAGGAGGTTATAATTTATTTATTGGAAAGAATAAGAAAATATAACAGTAAACGTTTGTTTAAATTATTAAAATTTAGAGAAAAGAATCCTATGCCTAACTTATTAATATTTAGCTATATCAGTCTTTAATATATTATTATAATTATTTTACTAATATATATAATTATAATGATATAATTACAAAGAACTTAACAAGAATCTTTTTAAAGATAAATCTTCTAATTACATTACTATTATTTTATTTTTCCCTTTAATTTCGCCCCATAGCTTATATTTACTTTAATAAATATCAAGCTTGGACATAAATTAAATATATAATATATAGTTATATATTAGTAATATTACTTTATTTATAAATTATCCCCTTTATTAACTCACCTACTCATTACAAATAGGTGAAATGGTGGCTACACTAATCATCTTTGACTCAATTGACTCTGACTGATCATATTTATGAAGGTGCACTCAAGCCTATATCCAAAGCTTTAAGTTTACCTTACTCCTTTTTATAAAAGAACTACTTATTATAAAAAAAACAAAACAAAAAATAAATAAAAAAAATTTATAAATAAGACGTTGTCTTTAGTTTACATACACTATATATTTTTTTTTTAAGTTCAACAATGTTAGTTGCTGCAAAATACTTAGGAGCTGGTTTAGCTTGCTCAGGTTTAATTGGAGCTGGAGCAGGAATAGGTTTAATTTTCTCTTCATTAATAGCTTCTACAGCTAGAAATCCTCAAATCAGAGGACAATTATTTGGTTATGCAATCTTAGGATTCGCCTTAGCTGAAGCTACAGGATTATTCTCATTAATGATTGCTTTCTTATTATTATATTCATAATTTTATAATATAATATTAGCCTTAGCTTGTATTACTTTGAAAGATTATCTTTAATTATATTAGCAAGGTCTAAACTGAATAATTTAATTTATCATATCCCCTAATTTAGCCTTAAAGCTAAAACTTCGCTCAGGGTCCACCCTATTCACCTATTTGCAATGAGCAGGTGGCTACACATGAGTATCTAAGTGTTTTAGCGAAGTAAGTTACAAACATCCATGGCTGGGTGAGATTAGTAGGAAAGCGAAGCAGTGAAGCATTAAATGCTTATCATTAATGTTAGACTAGAGGTATTAATTAAAGAAAGAAGAAAGGCTAATTAAACTAAAATAGAGGTTCAATTCCTTTACTTCTTAGATTTTATGGTTATATTTAAAATAAGATAGTAAAATTATCATATTTACATAAAAGAATATTTAAGCTCAATCTTAGGATACTATATATATTTAATAAAAATATATTTAAAGTATTATCTCATAATTTTATAAGTTTAGTTAGGCCCTGCTAAATTTTCAATAGACTTTATTATTTAAAGATTTTACTATGCTTAGCGTTAGCTAAGCAAATTAGATTCAGTCTAATGTAAAACATATAGTAGTGCAGTGAAAGATCTAAATAAGTGAGGAAATAATTCAAATAATAATCATTATTAATTATTTACTAAAAAAGAAATTAATTTAGAATATTAAGTAATAATTAAATTATGTTTTATTAAGAAATAAATCTATTTATTAAAAATATCTAAGATTAAATAAATATATTAAAAAATGTTAACTAATTTTTCAATCTTTAATACTATCTATAATGATGCACCTCAACCTTGGCAATTAGGTTTTCAAGATAGTGCTTCACCAAGTTTCACTGGAATAGTAGAATTACATAATAATATTTTCTTCTTTTTAGTAGTTATTGCTGTAGGAATATTTTGGGTTTTAGGTTCAACTATTTATTATTATAGTTTTAAAAACTCTCCTATAGTACATAAATATCTTAACCATGGTACTTTAATTGAATTAATTTGGACAATAACACCAGCATTAATTTTAATTATTATTGCTTTTCCATCATTTAGATTACTTTATTTATTAGATGAAGTAATTTCACCAACAATAACTATAAAAGTAGTAGGACATCAATGGTATTGGTCATATGAATATTCTGATTATGTTAATGAAAGTGGTGAATCTATAGAATTTGATTCTTATATGATACCTGAATCTGATTTAGAATTAGGACAATTTAGAGTATTAGAAGTTGATAATAAAGTTATTGTTCCTGTAGATACTCATGTTAGAATAATTGTTACTGGTGCAGATGTTCTCCATTCATTTTCTGTTCCTTCATTAGGAATTAAAATTGATACTGTACCTGGAAGATTAAATCAAACTTCTTTATTAGCTGAAAGAACTGGAACATTTTATGGTCAATGTTCTGAAATTTGCGGAATTTATCATGGTTTTATGCCAATAGTTATTGAATCTGTATCAGTTCAAGATTATTTAACTTGGATTGATAATTTTCAGCAATAAAAATATTAATTCACTATTTTTAATTCTCTCTACAAATGTTAAAAATAATTTTATTAAAAGAGGTTTATCTTCAATCATAAATTCTTTTTCTACTGAATCTAAAAGTATTAAAACTTTATCCCCACACTCACAATGGGTAACTGGTTTCAGTGATGCAGAAGGTTCCTTTATTATATCAGTATATAAAAGAAATAATTCAAATAATTGGCAAATAAAACCTTCATTTGAAGTAGGACTTCATTCTAAAGATATAAATACTTTACAGAAATTTAAAGATTATTTTGGAGTAGGTATTATTAATACTAGAATTAGTAAAAATGTAACCAGCTTCACTGTAACTAAATTGAATGATTTAGTAAATGTAATTATTCCTCATTTTTCTAATTTTCCATTACAAACTCAGAAAAGAATAGATTTTGAACTTTGGGCTAAAATTGTGGAAAGTAAAAAAAATAAAGAACATTTAACTCATGAAGGTCTATTGAAAATCTTATCTTTAAAATCTGCTTTAAATAGAGGTTTATCTAAAACCACAAGTGAGATAAAAAATATCAAAGTTTTAGAAAGACCTTTACACTTAGTTGATTCAGCTGAATTTCTAAATATAGATCCTAACTGGATTTCTGGATTTGTAGCAGGAGACGGTTCATTTGATATTAAAATTACTAATAGAAAATCTAAATATCAAGTAGAATTAAGATTTAGAATTACTCAACATATTAGAGATGCTCATATTTTAGGTGTAATTGCTGAATATCTTGGTTGTGGTAAAGTTTATATAAGATCTACTGGTTTAGCCTGCGATTTAGTAGTAATAAATTTTCCAGATAATATTAATAAAATTATTCCTTTTTTTAATAAACATCCTATTGGAACTATTAAAGAAAATGATTTTAAAGATTTTATTTTGGCTGCTGAGTTAATAACAAATAAAGCTCATTTAACCCTTGAAGGTTTGGCTAAATTAAAAGAAATAAAATTAAATATGAATAATTTAAGAATTAAAGAATAATATATTATGCTTAATTATCCCCTTTATTTATTAAAATAATTAAAATAAATAATAATAAAAAAGTTTACAATTATTTAACTTTAATTTTACTTGAGTAACGTAATTATATCTATTTCTTCTGTCCACAGGTTCGATTCAGTTATTTCTTTCGGAAGGAATAGATTTGTATCTTATTGTTTTAACTTATAATATTACCTCTAATTTAAGGTAAGCCTGCGGTGAAATGACTCAGGTAAGAGTTGCTATTTATGTGGAAAGCTAGTGTTAAACCAATTTACTGAACTCTTCAGTATTGTCTATCTATATTATTAAATAGTCCGTCGATTGACTTAAAAACACAATAAAACTTATACTAATGTATTTAAATAATGATTTCATTTTTGTTGCAGTAGCTAGTTCACTTATTGTAGGAGGAGTAATATTAACTTATTCTTTCTATAATAATATATTTACAACTGTTAATAAAGATGAATCATTAGTTAACACTTCATCAACTTCACCATTAGATACAAATATTGTAACTAATATTTCTAATTCTACTTTACAAACTACAGCTCCAGTAACTCATAGTCCAACTTTAGATACTATTTCTAATTTACCACTTGTAAATTTAAATCATTCAGATGTAGGTGTGCAAGTACAAATAGATCAAGGAGTACAAGCATCAAGCCATATAAATACAGGAATGCAAACTTCATCTAGAATGTGGTATGAAACAGTAAGAAATTGGATAAATGATATATTAGGTTCAACATCAAATCCTAATCCTAATTATGTAGATGTAGGTGTACAAACAAATATTAAATCATCATGGGAATTATTTAAAGAATCCTTTAATAAATTCTTTTTTGTAAATCCTTCTGAAATATCTACACCAAATCAAGTTAGAGTAGATACATGGAGAAGTGGATTAAATTCTGATCAATCAATAGATCTTCATGATTCAGAAAGTCCTTTAACTAATATTAGATTTGGAACTAATTCTCCTTTACAAGATTTAATTACTCCTGATGATAGTGCATCTCACATAAGTGAATCTAATTCACAAAATGTAGAACCTGTTTTACAAAATGTAAATGAAGGAGTAATTAATACTGGTAGAATTTATGATATGAGTAATGTCAAAGATGTTTTAGATCTAATGAATGATCCTACTGTAGTTTTTTCTGTGAATTCTGCAACTTTACCTGGAGATGATTTAATTATTTTTCATACAGCAGATTCTTCTAATGAAATTTTAAGATCTACTCTTGAAACTTTATTAAATAGTGTTAATTAATGATTTGAAAATAAGCATTTGCTTATTTATCCCCTTGCCTTCTGCTATAAGAAAGACAGTGGCCCTCAACCTTTCTTGGGTCAGAGCTTTGCTCAACTCAAATTTGCGGAGTATATCATGGATTTATGCCAATAGCTATTGAATCTGTATCTGTACAAGATTACTTAGCTTGGGTAGATGCTCAATAGTTTAAACTAATATATATTAACTATTTTAATTAAAGTTAATAAAGTAAAATCTGCTAGATTTTACTTTATTAAATAAAGAAATTTAATTAATAAAATTTTATCTAGCCCTTCCAGCTTTGCTATAATAACTAAAATCCACTTACACTTTTTATATTAAAATAAGGAGGTCTGATATCCATCTTACACCTCAGATCCTGAGTTTAACTCAACAGTCTAATATCTTTATCCCTTTAAAAGGGATAGGAGAGCGAAGTTATCCTTATTTCGCCTTTGTTTTAAAGCTAGGCTAGAATAAGATTAGTGATCAGTAAGTAATGTAGTAGTAGGGCAGGATCAAATAAATCATCTTTCTAATGAATCTAAACTAAATTAAAATTGTTTATCCCCCTTCCTCACCTTTCTCATCGCAGATTAGAGCTTTGCTCAACTCTCCTCTATTCTTTAATCTCTGTCCTTATTTAGCCATAATCTAAGATTAGGGATAAGGAGAGAGGAGTGCAACGAAGCAGCATCATAGATGAGAATAAAGATCATTTGCTTAATCTAAAAGTAGGATAAAAATTTAAGATTTTTAGTTTAAAGGTAAAACGCTAATAATCATCGTATTAGTAATATAGATTCAAATTCTATAAAATCTATTAAATAAAATGTAATTATGCCAATAGCAAGCTAGGGCAATAAATTATAAAAAATAAAAGTCTATTAGTTTTTCTTCGGGCTAGCAAAGCAAAAGCTTATAATATAATAGAAAGTATATATTTATATATATAAAAGAAATAATAATAGAAACGAGTATAGTTAAATGGTATAACTTCTACCTTCCAAGTAGATATCATCAGTTCGATTCTGATTACTTGTAAAATAAATATTTTAGTTTAATTTGATTCTCTGACTTTATAGCTAAAAAGATTATTATATATAATAGCAATAAGGTAACTTTTACATTCAGTATTAGTGAAACTTAAATATTAGTTTTGAGGGTCTGCTCTATCTTTAGCCTCTGTCTTTGTGGAGTGAAACTTCACCTTGTTTTTAGACTTGGTAATAATGTGATCTTCGATTATAGTAAGGCTAGCAAAGTAAGAGCTTTGAGTAATGTTATTTATTAGTATCTTAATTTTAATTATGGTTATGGCCATATCTTCTCTAAAAGAAAAAATCCATCCAATTATATTCCAGAGAATATCTTCTATAATTTTAATTTATGCCGGAGCAATATCATTAAATGCTTTATATATTCAGTCAATTGGATCAGGTATAGGTATTTATAGTGGATTATTCCATGTAACCTTTATTTCTCAATTATTAGAAATATTTATATATATTATTGGAGCAACAATATTAATTGCTAGACCTAATATCCATATTACACCAATTAATGTAATATTAGGAGAACAAAAAAATATTACAAATATATTAGAAAATAATTATAAAAATACAATAGAATATAGTTTAGTAATATTATTTAGTACATTAGGAGCTAGTTTATTAATATCTTCTTCAAATTTAATATCTATGTATTTAAGTATAGAATTACAATCATTTGCTGTATATATTTTACCTACTTTATATAAAGATTCAGAATTAGCTACTAATGCTGGTTTAAAATATTTTTTATTAGGAAGTTTAGCTTCTTGTTTAATTTTATTAGGTTCAGGATTAATTTATACTTATACAGGTTTAACTAATTTAGAATCAATTTATAATTTTATATCAGTAACAAATTTAGTTAATAATAATATAAGTCAAGGTATAGCATTAGGATTTATTATAATCTTTGTAGGATATTTATTAAAAATATCAGCAGCACCTTTACATAATTGGGCTCCAGATGTATATGATGAAAGTCCAACAATAGTAACAATATGGTTAACTATTATGCCTAAAATATCTATATTAATTTTAATTTTAGAAATTTTTACTCAAATAACTTCAGTAAATCCAGTTTTAGAAAATTTAGGATTAAATACTATTAAATTTTTATTATTAATTAGTTCTTTATTTTCTTTAATTATTGGAACCGTAGTAGGATTAACTCAAATAAAAATAAAAAGATTATTAGCTTATAGTACAATATCACATATAGGATTTATTTTATTAGCTTTATCAATAAATAGTGTACAATCTATTGATTCATTTATTTTCTATATTATACAATATACTTTAACTAATTTAAATACATTTTTAATATTAATTGCTATAGGTTATATATTAAATAATAATATTTTAATTAATAAAGGTTCAGAAAAAGATATTAATTTTATTTCTGAATTAAAAGGATTTTTTTTCTCTAATCCTATTTTATCTATTAGTTTAACTATTTGTTTATTATCTATGGCTGGTACTCCTCCTTTTTTAGGATTTTTCTCTAAACAGTTTGTATTATATTCTGCTATTGAAAGTGGATATTATTTTATGTCTATAGCTGGAATATTAGTAAGTATTATTAGTGCTTCTTATTATTTAAAAATAATAAGAATATTACATACTGAAAACTCTATTATATCAAATAAATTTAATAATGAAGATTCTAAAAATACAAAAGTAGAAATTAGTAATACTCATAGTTTAATAATATCAATATTAACATTATTAATATTATTCTTTATTTTAAAACCATCTATCTTATTAAAAAGTACACAATTACTTTCATTATCTATATTTTTAAATTAATGAATACATTATTTATGCTATTTTTTCTTGTTCCTATTTTAGCTAGTTTATTATTAGGATTAAATTTATTATTAGCCACTAATAAACCTAATGAAGCTAAAAATTCAGTATATGAATGTGGATTTAATGCTGTTTATGGACAAACTAGATCTACTTTCCAAATTCATTTCTTCTTAGTTGCTTTATTATTCTTAGTTTTCGATTTAGAAATTTTACTTTTATTCCCTATAGCTTTAACTTTATATCAAGTAAGTATGTTTGGATTTTCTGTAGCTTTAATATTTTTTATTGTTTTAACTATTGGATTTGTATTAGAAATTGGTACTGGAGCTATTAAAATTTAAATTACTCCACACTCAATCCCAATAAGCAATCACTAGAAACTGACCATTAGTGGTGAGAGGTTAGGTGTACCACCTTTGGTGGGTAGGTATTAATATCTACTCTATCAGTAGCAGTTCAAAAACTCAAAATTTAATAAAAAATAAAAAAGGTGTTAATATATCTAATAAAACAATCAAAAAATACAGAGATACTGGAAAATATATATAAAAATTGATCTTTCTACATTAATAATAAATCATTAAAAACAGGTTATTATAAAATAATATTTTCTTGCTGCTGAACTTTGTTCAATTCAATCAACAGCGCTCGACTCTAATTAAATTAGTTATTTTTCCTATTCTTAAAATAAAAAATATTAATTTAATTACCTTCACTCTTTTGTGAGTTTGTAATTTACATTAATATTTGAGATATAAATATCTAAACCCTATTTTTGTGAGGTTAAGAAGAAGTTAATAATATTTAATTTTATTAATTTATAATTTACAAATTTTTGTTTGTAAAAGAGAAGTAAAATTATATATTATTTTAATATTATTAATCGGCCCAATGATACTGACTTTTCTATTCTTTTTAAGATTACTTTAGCTTTGCTAAGCTAAAAAGGAAAGTGATCGAGTTGGAGTAGGGTTTTTAATAAATCACTTCTTTTCATACCAGACTGATTATTCTTTGCCTTCGTTCTATCACTGACCATAAAGGGAGATTGCGTCAAACAATTGTGTTTAGCTACCTTTTTTGTAGGGAAGGCATGGCTAGACATTTCTAATTTCAAGATCCAGCTAAACTAGTAGTAACTAAATACTAGTATTATACTCTTTATATAAATTAAAATATATAAAGATACTCCTTAATATCTCAATTTATAAATAGAAATTTCTATTTATTTGTAATTATTATATTACTTTAGTTTTATAAATTAATAAAAATAGAGATAGCTTTAATTCTACCTATGTTTATTTATACCGTGCTTAGTCATGCCTCCCTTTTTCTATGAAGAGTGTAGCTGAGCATAGTTGTCTGACGCAATCTCCCTTTATGGTCAGTGATAGAACGAAGGCTAGCAAATAAGGATCTTGTTTTATTTATTTATAAAAAATAAGTTTAGGTTTCTATGGTAGAACAGAGCTTGCCTTCGGGTATATATAAATTCAAATAAATGCCACAATTAATTCCATTCTATTTTTTAAATCAATTATCATTTTCATTTTTAACTTTATTAGTTTTAATATATGTATTTTCTAAATACATTTTACCTTTATTTACATTTCAACAAGTTATAAGAATGTATATTACAAAATTAAGTAAAAAAGCTTAATTAAAATTAATTATCCCCTTACATGACATACTGAACAATGCTTTAATCAAAGCTATTACCTTCAGTCAAAGGAGGTTATAGATAGTCACTCAACACCTTTATGTAGGCTGATACATTAAAAATAATTTCGTAGTTTAAAATTAAAACTAAGAAAAATAAATTCAAATTAGTTTAAGAAAATTCCATTCTCCTTAACTAAATAAAAATCTTCTTCTAATTATTTGCAAGCGATTAAGATTTATAATTATTTGCTATAACGTCCGGGCTATAGCAATAAGTTAAGGAATAAGGTAATCAACAAAACAAAAAAAAAAAATAAAACAATGATTCAATTACTAATATTAATACCAATATTAGGTTCTTTATTATTATTACCTATTAAAGAAATATCAATTAATAGTAAAAATCAAATAAGAAATATAGCATTAATTATTTCTTTAATTAATTTCTTAATTTCCATAATTTTATGGATAAAATTTGATTCAAGTACAAATCAAATACAATTTGTATATGAATATAATCAATTAAGTTTTTGTCATTTTAATTTAGGAATTGATGGCATATCTTTATATTATGTATTATTAACTACATTTTTAACACCTATAGCTTTATTATCAAATTATAATAATATTACAGAAAATGTTAAAACATTTGTTATTTCTTTTTTAATATTAGAAAGTTTACAAATTTGTTTATTTACTGTATTAGATTTATTCTTATTTTATATATTTTTTGAAAGTATATTACCAATATTATTTGTTATTATTATAGTTTATGGTTCAGGTCAAGCTAGAATTAGATCAGCATATTTATTTTTTTTATATACTTTTGCTGGATCATTATTTATGTTATTAGCAGTATTACAAATATATAGTTATATAGGATCAACAGATTTCCAATTAATATCATTATATGATATTAGTTTAGAAAATCAAAAAATATTATTTTTAGCTTTTTTATTAGCATTTGCTATTAAAACACCATTATGGCCTTTTACTGGTTGGTTATATAGAGCTCATGCTGATAGTCCTTTAGCAGGTTCTATTTTATTAGCTGGAACAGTATTAAAATTTGCTACTTATGGTTATATTAGAGTTTTATTAAATATTTTACCTGATGCTTGTAATTATTTTGGTCCTTTATTACAAACTATTGCTATTGTAACTTTAATTTATGCTTCTTTAGCTACAATAATTCAAGGTGATACTAAAGTATTAATTGCTTATTCAAGTATTGCACATATGGCTGTAGTAATATTAGGATTATTTTCTAATAATATTCAAGGTATAGAAGGAGCTATTTTATTATCTTTAGCTCATGGTTTTGTATCTCCAGCTCTATTTATTTGTGTAGGTGGAGTAATTTATGATAGAACTGGAACAAGAATAATAAGTTATATTAGAGGATTAGTAACTTATATGCCTGTATTTACTATATTATTCTTTATTTTTACTTTATGTAATAGTGGTATACCTTTAAGTTTAAACTTCTTAGGTGAACAATTATCTTTAATTGGTATATGGGAAAGAAGTCCTATAATTTCTGCTTTAGGTGCTACAGGTATTGTATTTTCTGGTTGTTATTCTATTTATTTATATAATAGAATCTCTTATGGTACTTATTCTCCTCATTTAAAACCTTATAAAGATATATCTAGAAGAGAATTTATATTATTAATAACTTTATTAATACCTACTATTATTTTAGGAATATTCCCTAATATTATCTTAGATTCATTACATGTTTCGGTATCTACATTTTTATTCTAAATACTATATTTTTAATTATTTTATATTATCCCCTCTTACACCTAAGCTATTATTATAATCGTTAGTGATCGGTTACTGGTTAGGTAAACTAGGCTTTGCCTTAAAATAAAGGTAAGATTACGAAGCTAGTTTAAACTAGTAGCAACTAAGGTAGCGAAGCAAAATGCTTCGCAAAATGCGAAGTTAGAGGATTTAGGAACAAATAGTGTAAGAAAAAAATATTTAAATGTTTAAAAGACAAATGGATATGAATAGAGCATAAATAATGATAATAAAATAATTATAACTAAAATAATAAATAGCTTTATAAAATTGTCTTCTTAAATAATAGGGTCTTTAGATTAATGGTAAATCACTAGAATTGTTAATCTAGCATTGTTGGTTCGAATCCAATAGGACTCTAATAATAAGATATTTCATAGATTAATGGTAATAAATGTAATTGAGCGAAGCTCAGGATAAATTGGTTCGTCAGTTCCTACCTCACCTTAGTCTTTATAAAGAATAAAGGAAAATGATATTGTCTTTTTGAGTATGTTCACTTAAATAAAAGAGTATATATTCAATGTGATATCTATCATTAGAATATTAATAGACCAATATGATAACTAGATAATTATACTGGTTCAATTAGTTAAGTAGAATTTGACATATTTTTATTTTACACCTAATACAACTGTAATTAATCTAAAGGCACTAGAATTAATGATAAATAAAATAAAATAATTATAACTAATAATTAGCCCTTTAACTAGAAGTATATAGGATAGGGTAGATCTTCTATAATAATTATTTAATTATTTAGTATTTTCTCAATGCTCAGCTAAAGCCTGGGTTTGGTAAAATTAAATGAGCATGCTTTAGCAATTCAAAGATCTTTAAGTTAAGTTAATTTAATTTAACCCTATTCTAATCTTAGTCTTTAATCTATATTTAAATTAAGCTAAATTAATTAAGCAAAATAAAATCTCTTAATAGATTAATGAGGGTATTAATATCAAGGTGGATAATATTATTAGCTAATAGATAACCAACAGTAAAACTATAAGTTTTCTTAACTTTATGTTAGAACTATTTAGTTTGGTCAGAGAAAATATTTAATATTAAAAAGAGTGTAGTATCAAATGGTCAGTATGGCGATCTCCAAAATCATCGGTAGGTGTTCGACTCACCTCGCTCTTGTTTTATATAATTATATAAAGTAAAGGGTTTTTAGCTTAATAGGTAGAGCACTCGATTGTCAATTGAGGAGATCCCAGTTCGAATCTGGAAGGACTCGTTTATAATTAAATTTAAAATTTATTGTCTAATACTCACTAGTTTAGTCTTTATATTTAGTAAAAATTAAATTTAGCCAAGTAAGGTAGAAGTGACTATATCAAAAGGTTTTCACCGATCACTTAAGACCAGAATACTATTTAGTTGAGTAGGTGTTAAGTGGTAGAATGTTAAAGTAAATGAATGGTGGATGACAAACTGGTTCGTCGCTCCCTTTGGGTGGGAGACATATAGCGTGTTCGAGTCGCGCCTACCATAATAAAAAGGGTTTCATGGCAGAGTGGTAAATGCGGGGTACTGTTAATACCTTTTTTCAGAGGTTCAAATCCTCTTGATGCCTTTTATTATATATTTAAACTAGCAAGCCCTTTAAACGTAAGCTAGAAAAGATAGTCTATAGCCTAAACACAAAAGGTCTAAACTCCGATTAGGTAATCAAAAAATTACGATGTAGGCATAGGCTATATAAAAATATAATAATTAAACTATAAAATCTTTTTAAAAGAGACTTATAATTAGATGTAAATAATTTAAATAACTGAACGAACATGTTGAAATGGTAAACAATCTCCTCTTAAGCAGGAGTGGAATAAAATCCTTAAGAGTTCAAGTCTCTTTGTTCGTATTTTGTTTCATCTATAGTGTTTGCCCCTTTTTAATTTAAATCTAATAACTATTAGATTTATTTAAGTTTAAATATATAAATAAATATTTTAGCGAAGTGATATAGTGTAAAGGTAGCACAGCAGTCTCATTATCTGCTAGAACTGGTTCGATTCCTAATGTCGCTCTATCTTCTATTCTCTTTTTTAAAAATTAAAGAATAGAGAGGAGGAGAAAGGTCAGAGACTTAAAATAAACAATTAATATTTTTATAATTTTATAGACACTCTGTTCTAATCTCACTCTTTGCTTAAGCAAAATGCTAGTAAATACATTTAAGGTCTTTTAGTATAATGGTCATACGACTACCCTTCACGTAGTGAATATCAGTTCGATTCTGATAAAGACTGATTTATAGTCCATTTTAATAAATATTTATATAATCTAAATTTATTAATCATAAATAGTTTGTATATGCCCTTTGTGCTTAGCATATGCAAGCATTTGCATTTATTAAAATATAACTATGCAAAATATAAAAATAAAATATATAAGGAATAGTTTACATAGGTAAGTTAAGACGATTGCTAATTGTTCGGGGTAACCCTTAGGTGTTCGACTCACCTCTATTCCGACAATTATTTGATCTATGTTTTGTCTATCAGACTAGCGGTCAATATTGATAAATAAAATAATAAAAAATAAAATAATATAAATTTATTAAATAATAAATTAATATATAATCAGAGTTAAAAAGTAAAGAGAACAAAAATATATAAATAATGCAATGGTTATTTTCAACTAATGCTAAAGAAATTGGAACATTATATTTAATTTTTGCAGCCTTTGCAGGTATGATAGGTACAGCTTTTTCTGTTTTAATCAGATTAGAATTATCAGCACCAGGTGTACAATTTTTACAAGGAGATCATCAATTATTTAATGTAATCATAACAGCTCACGCTTTTTTAATGATCTTCTTTATGGTCAAAATTAATATAATATCAGTATAAATTTACAATAATAATTTTACTGTATTTTTTATATGGCATGGCCGGGGTTTATAGTAATATAAATCTTTTTTATCGCTATATGCTGGAACACCCTTAGAGTTTAACTTACTAAGATTTACTTTATCATTTGCAATAACATAAGGATAAAGTATTACACAGTGACAATAGTTAAAATTGGGCAATCAGCAGGAAACCAAAATTTTAATATTTAATAAAATAAGTAGGATCCTCAGAGACTAAACGCGATATATCCTAAATTAGGATAAAGATATAGTCCAACCTTAATAGAAATATTAAGAATTAAAGTGTATGCCAGCTTTAGTAGGTGGATTTGGTAATTATTTTTTACCAATACATTTAGGAGCACCAGATATGGCTTTTCCTAGATTAAATAATATATCATTTTGGTTATTACCACCATCATTAATTTTATTATTATTAAGTGCTTTAGTAGAAAATGGTGCTGGTACTGGATGGACAGTTAAAGATAAGCTGTCTTATTACAGTAATGTAATAATAAATAAACTTTACTTGATGCAAGAAACTCCTCTAAGCTTTAGCTACGGAAGTAACTACCTATTCTATATTTTAAATGGAATGGTAAAAATGTTACTGACATGGGGACAATTTGCCTGGTTAAATAAATTTAACCATCAGAGACTTAACGTAGAGCATCCTTCTAATTTTACTACTGTGTCTTCTTTATATAACAGTAATAAAAATAATAATATCAACTTCAGCCCTTCGGGGCTAAAACAAACTTTAAATAAAAATAAAGAATTATTCTATCAATGGTTAGTAGGATTTACTGATGGAGATGGAAGCTTTTCTATAGCTAATCAAAATGGAAAATGGTCTTTAACTTTCAAACTATCTCAACATGAATATAATGCAAGATTATTATATTTTATTAAAAAGCAATTAGGAGTAGGGAATATTAATAAAGAAACTAAAACTAAAATGGTTAATTATAGAATCAGAGATAGAAACAAATTAAATGAAGTTATCTTTCCTATATTTGATAAATACCCATTATTAACTTCTAAATATTTTAATTATTTAAAATTTAAAGAAGCTTATAGTATTTTAGAAAATAAGAATTTAACTAAAGCTCAAAAAGATGAATTATTATTAGCTCTAGTTAAAAAAGTTTCTTCTGAAGATTATATTTCTCCAGCTTGGAATATAGTTAACAACATAGTTTCTAATACTAATCAAGCTAACATGGTTATGTCTAAAGCATGGTTAATAGGTTTTACTGAAGCAGAAGGAAGCTTCTATTTAGTTAATAAATCTAAAGATAGAATAGTTCATGGTTTTGAAATAACTCAAAAATTAGATTTAATAGTCTTATCTGCTATAGGATGTATTCTAGGTATAAAAACTAGTTCTAAAAAAACATATCATACAGTTGTAACTACAAATTCTAGATCTATTCAAAATATTATAAAATACTATCATAATACTATGAAAGGTATGAAATCTTTAGAATTTAGAATTTGAGCTAGATGTTTTGTAAAACATAAAGGTGATTTTTCTAAACTTAACGAAATTAGAAATAAAATTAGAAGTAGAAAACTAGGTACAACTATACTAAATTATAAATCTAATTAATTATTTGCCTTGCCTGCCTAAGCCTAGCTTTTATATTTAGACAAAGTGTAGATCTAAGGCAGCAGGGTTTAATACGACGTGAGTCAGTATTTTAATATAGTGTAATACTAAATTTTTAGAAAAGAGTTGATATTATTAGTTAGAAGGTTGAAGAAATAGTCCGATCTTTAGTCAAAACTAAAGCGTGTAATGATAATGAATTCTAAAATTAGATTCATGAGATTACCAACAATTTTTTGTTATCCTCCATTATCAAGTATTGTTTCTCATTCAGGTGCTTCAGTAGATTTAGCTATTTTTAGTTTACATTTAGCTGGAATATCTTCATTATTAGGTGCTATAAATTTCATTACTACAGCATTAAATATGAGAGCAAATGGAATGAGTTTACATAAAGTATCTTTATTTGTATGGTCTATTTTTATTACAGCTGTATTATTATTAATATCATTACCTGTATTAGCTGGTGCTATTACAATGTTATTAACAGATAGAAATTTTAATACTAGTTTCTATGATCCAGCTGGAGGTGGAGATCCAATATTATATCAACATTTATTCTTAACACCCTTTATTACTTAATATATAGTAAATAAAATAATAGGAATAAAGAGTATGGTTTGACGTAAGTCATGAAGTTGTTAAGGCAAATGTTGCGCTAGCTATGCTAATACAAAAAATGAAAATTAATAATTTTTTAAAAGTAAATAAAATATAAAAGAAGCAATTAGTAATAAATATAATATTGTATTTATTATTATATATAATTTTTAATGTAAGGATGCTATTATAGAATGACTAATTAATCTTACATTTTTTATAAAAGAACTACTTATTTAAAGTAATTAATTTATAAATAAGATGTTATCTTTAGTTTACATACACTATATATTTTTTTTTTCATTTCAACAATGTTAACTAGCTTATTAGTAACTTTAATTCTTCCTTCTTTAGTTGGGGCTATGCATACTACTGTAGTTGCTTTAGCAGATTCAGAATTACAACAAGTTTTACAAATATTATTTGTAGAATTAAATGGATCTCAATACGTAACAGTAGCTCTTCTAAAAAGTTTAGGATTATTTAGTGATTCTATAATAGCATATTTACATTATTTAGGTTATATTGTAGTATAATCTAAATTAGCTGCAAAATATTTAGGAGTTGGTTTAACTTACTCAGGTTTAATTGGAGCTGGAGCAGGAATAGGTTTAATTTTCTCTTCATTAATAGCTTCTACAGCTAAAAATCTTTTTTTATTTTTAAATATAAAAATATATTATCCCCTTTCACACCCGTCTCTGACCACTGGTCCTGAGCTATGGTCAATAACCTTAAATAAGAATAGTTACGCTCTCACCGTAGGTGGACAAGTATGTATAAGCAGCGAAGTCTTAGTAGTAGGGTGTGTAGATTTAAAGACCTGAAACAATAAACATTATTTAAAATAATGTACCATTACTCTAGTCCTGATTATAATTATCTAATAATAACTTTTAGAAGGAAATTAGATAAAATCAGTCAATCCTTACAGGGATTGAGAACAAATATTTGTTTGGCGACACTAATGAAAACGGTCAAAACTATCTAAGTCAGACCGTCGGTTATCTAAATAATCGCTACAGACTGGGTCATTAGTGGGTGTCTGAAATGATGCTTAATGTACAGTCGATTCCTTCCTTGTTTGATGTTTTACGATTTATTATAATTAAACAAGCACAAGGTCATCAATGAAACCAAAGTAAAATTTAGTGTTAAAGCTAATGGGACACTGCGGTAGAGATGATACATGTATAATAAATAGGGTGCAGCTGGCATAGCCATGCTAATAATTTATTATATGAAGGAATGGGTTCTTCGGACATCCTGAAGTTTATATTTTAATTTTACCAGCTTTTGGTATAGTAAGTCAAGTAGTATCAACTTTTTCAGGTAAACCAATTTTTGGTTATTTAGGAATGGTATATGCTATGTTATCTATTGGAATATTAGGATGTTTAGTTTGGTCTCACCACATGTTTGCTGTAGGATTAGATGTAGATACTAGAGCTTATTTTACTGCAGCTACAATGGTAATTGCTGTTCCAACTGGAATTAAAATCTTCTCATGGTTAGCTACATTATATGGAGGAAGTTTAAGATTAACTACACCTTTAATTTTTACATTAGGTTTCTTAGCTTTATTTACAATAGGTGGATTAACTGGAGTAGTATTAGCTAATGCTTCATTAGATATAGCATTACATGATACTTATTATGTAGTAGCTCATTTTCATTATGTATTATCTATGGGAGCTGTATTTGGTTTATTTTCAGGATTTTATTATTGGATTCCTAAAATAGTAGGTAAAACATATAATGAATTCTTAGGTAATGTACACTTCTGGATTTTATTTATTGGGGTTAAACAAATAATTCAGATTTGGATTTACTTTATTATATATTTTATATTGGCAAAAGTTAAGATAGCTACCCAAATATTATTAAGCAAATCTATTACTATTAATGAAATAGTAAATAGAGATTTAAAGGATATTGATTTAAATGATATTGATGATTTGACTTTAGTTAACAAATTTAATTTATTACCTAATCCTAAATCACCTAATCCTAATAAAGGTAAAAATAAAATAATATTTGAAAAATTGAATAATATACAAGCAGAAGCTAAATATATAAATCTCAAAGAATCAAGATTAGATATAATCTTAAATATTAAAGACAAAGGTGGTATTTATATGTTTTTTAATTTAATTAATGGAAATTGTTATATAGGTAGTAGTATTAATTTAGCTAGAAGATTTAGAATACATTTAAATAGTGTAAATTCAGTTAAATTACCTTTACCTCTAGCTATTAATAAATATGGTCCTAATAATTTTGTATTTTTAATTTTACAATATTGTGATAAAATAGAAGATGTTTGTTTAGGATTAGAACAACATTATCTTGATTTATATAAACCTAAATATAATTTATTAAAAATAGCTGGTTCTTCTCAAGGTTTTAAATATTCTCCTGAAACTATAGCTAAATTAAAAATATTTCATGCAGATAAATTACATCCAAGATTTAATACTAAAATATCTGAACAACAAAAAATGTTAACTAGTGTAGCTTTAAAAAATTATTTTGTTGAGCACAATTCTCATAATAAAGATATATTAGCTACTCAATTAGGTGCAATAGGCTCTGATAGTATAAAAATAATAATGAAAAGTGAAAGTGGAGATATTATTTCATTTCCTTCCATTAATGCTACTAGAAAACATTTTAGAGTAAGATTTTCTACTATTTCTTTAAATGTAAATCAAAATAAACCTATTTTAATTAAAGGTATAAAATGGTTTGTATTTTCGGAAAATGTTAAATAACATTTTTTTAGTAAATAATTATTAATAGTTATAGTGTGATATTACCTATCTTTATGTCTTAGATGTCTCCTAATTTTCTCTGCCATTATGCTGCCTAACCTTTAGGTTAGGCAGCATAAGTAGAGAAGAGAGGTGCAGATAGGATAGGGTAACGTTCGGTCAGAGCTTAACTCAAACCGTAACCACCTGCGATATAGGTGGGTAATAATAAATAATAAATAAAAATTTAACTATAAAAAGTTCTAATGAAATAACTTTGCTTGCACTACGTCTGACTGAGTCTAACTTGACTACCCTTTTGTTTATACTACGTTCAGAAAACACTGTATATTTAATATAGTTGAGCAAGGTCAATTAATTAATTAATTAAATAAAAAACTTCATTGTAATTTAATTAATTAAAAAGCTAACAAATTTATATATTTAAATAATCGATTATTTAAATTATACAAATAATTATATTTAATTTAAATAATTGATTATTTAAATTAATTTTATAAATTTTATATTTTACTAAAAAAATGTTATTTAACTTTGATTTATTGATTATAATTTTAGCTATTATAATCTTTGGAGGTTTATCTGCTTATACTTTATATATTATTTTTCCTACTTTATTTAAATCTTCTAATAAAGGGTTTTTTAATAGATTTAAATCAGCGTTAGTGAAATTATCTTTCACTGGTATTATTTCTACAGAAGTAATTTCTGATTCTATTGAAAATTCTACTGATAATTCTACTGAAAATTCTACTTCAGTAGGATTAACAGACGAAGAATTAAATGAGTTACTTCAAGTTGTTTTTAGAGAGATTGGTGAATCTCACGAGATTAGTGCTGCGCTTTTACAAAGTTTAGGTTTATATACCGAAACTGTTGTAAGATATTTAGAAGCAATGGGTTATATAATATTTTAAATAAAAAATAATTATATTAATTTATCCCCTCTTTGCCTTACCTTTATTTTATAATAATTCTTTATTTTATAATTAAAGCAAAGTTAGGAAAGTGAAGGAATATAAAGAAAGTTTATTAGCCCCCTAATATTTAAATAATTAAAATATTTGTAAACAACATTCTATATGCTAGAAACTCCTAAAGCTTAATCTACCAATTAATAATAATATTGGTAACAATGATGTAAGATGTAACAATGGACAATTAGCAGGTAACCAAATTTTTATAATAATTATTTATTTTATAATTAAAGTAGGAACCTCAGAGACTACACGAATGTGATTTTAGTATATTTCTAAAATTAAGACATAGTCCAACCTTACTAGAAATAGTAAGGATTACTTGTAATTTAACTTTCTTCCCTCAACACTTTTTAGGTTTATCTGGAATGCCTAGAAGAATTCCTGATTATGCTGATGCTTATGCAGGATGGAATGCAGTATCTAGTTTAGGATCATTAATCTCATTAGTATCTGCTATTTTATTTGGTTATATTATTTATGATCTATTCGCTAATGGTAAAGAAGTTTCAAATAACCCTTGGGCTGTTCCTTCATTCTTTACTTCATCTGTTCTATTTAATGGTGATACACAAAATGTTCATACATTAGAATGGTCATTAAAAAGTCCTATTCCATTCCACGCATTTAAAATGTTACCTGTACAATCTTAATTATTTTATTCATTTTTAATTAAAATGTTTATCCCCATTACACATCTTACAGTTACCGCAACTAAGACTGGTGACGATTTACACCTAAAGACCTAGAAAATCTAGGTCGCCTTAGCTTCTTAACCCCTTTTCTGATTTTATAAAATATTAGACAACCTAATATTTTATACCTTCTGCTCCGCAAAGGGAGCCGGCCAGCTTTCTAATCTAGGCAAGAGGACAGAGGTTTAAAATTAAAATAATAATCAAAACAAAAATAAAAGGGTAGATTAGTATATAGAAAGAATATTAAAAAATAATATCTGCTAATATTTAATATTTATATAAATTATATTAAACATATATTTACACTATAACTCTATAATAATAATTATAGTAATCGACTAAAGTCATAGACTAGTACGATTTTATATATGAAATATTAAATAGCTAAATAATTTTTATTGAGAAATATTTAGCCTTTGTATTTTTATAATCCTGCTCTACCTTAATTTAACTAATCTTCTGCTCATTCTATATTTAAATAAGGTATAAGGAGCTAAAAGTAGAATAAGGGATCGGCTAACAATTAGAAATTATTTTGTATATTATTAAATTTACAAATAATTTAAATCTAGTCTATTAACATTGCAAGTTTAGAGCACTAGGAAAAAATTATAATATTAAACAAAAAAAAAATAATAAAAATAAAATCAAATTTATTACCCAAATATGGAAATGTAATTAATTTATTTACTGAAAATAATATAAATCCAGTAGAAAATACAAAATTATTATCATATAAAAATATCTTTAATAAAAATATCTTAAGGGTAAAATTATATGATAATTTTTTATATTTATATTTAAATAAAAATACAAATAATAATTTTAGTTTATTAGAACCTAAAACTAAAATAAATACTATATTTTCAACACTTAACAATAATGGTGATTCTGGTACAATCAAATTAGAAAACTGTGAAGTAGAAAATAATATACAAATAAATAAAAATACTATAAAATTAATAAATAATAAATCAGAAGTCAAAAAAGAAATAAAAATATATAAATATATAAATTCTATTTCTTCAGCTCAATATAAAAATTCTATAATTAAATATCAAAATATAGTATATCAATTTAATAAAAAAGGAATACAAAATAGTAGTGTAGTAATAAATAAAAATGTATTTACATTATTAGAATCTACATTTTTATCAATGTCTAGTTTAATAAGTAAACCTATTATTATTATTACTCCTAATAAAATTGTAATTCAATTATTTTATTATTTAAATAAATTTTATTCTAATAATAAATTATTAAATATTAATAATGATAAATTAAAATCTTTATGTTTAAATTTAAGTAAAATATATAAAAAACCAGTAGAATTAGAATTAGATAGATTACATTATCCTTATTATGATAGTAATATTTTATCTAATATGATTGGTTTAATTAGTAATATTGTTAAATTTAGATTTATTATTAAAAAATTATTTACTATTGCTAAAATTAAAAAAACTAATAAATTTAATAATAAATCTTCTATTATACCTTCTTATTTATCTGGATTAAAAATCAGAGTAGCTGGAAGATTATTAACACAAAGAGTTATACCTAGATTAACAGTTAAAACTATACAAAGAGGTACTTTAGCTAGAGGTAAAGCTAATTTTGTAGATAATGCTAGATTTACTCATAAAAATAAAAGAGGTTCATTTAGTATAACTGTAACTATGGGACATATATTTTTATAATTATTATAAATATTAATTATCCCCTAATCGCAGATCAAATCAACTTATTAGATAAAGTTTAGATTTGAATAAGTTAATTTGGGTTAAGGATACAGATGGTTCTGTAGTAGACCTGCAAAGTCTATCTCCTTAAAGGATATTAGGGTTCAATTCCCTCTTAACTCTAACAAAACTATGACCCTTGTGATTAGAGGTTTAAAATATAAGTAGAAGGGGCACCCGGAATACCCCCTTTTTATAGTGATAAAACAAAAGAAGATCTTTAGTTTAAAGGTAAAACGATATGTTACAGAGCATATAATTATTTGTTCAATTCAAATAAGATTTTTAGAAACATATTAATAAAAGAGTATATATTTCAATGCGATATGTATCAATTAAATAACAATAGGTTGACCTAAAAAACTGGATACATAAGAAGCCAGTGGTGTTTGTCTGTGTGAGCTTCATCTCACTGTTTTATAATTGGAGGTCGATCCTCAATAATAGACCCGAATCCTCATCTCTAAATAGGATGTAGGTGAAGGATAAGTACTATTTAGCATTAATTTTTCAATTAAATGTTGTGACCTTTACCAGATTTGAACTGATTTTAATTAAAGTTTTACCAATTAAACTAAAAGACTTTAATAGACTACATCACCTGCAGTTAACCCACTCTTCTCAAATAGAAGAGTGTGCAGGTGGCATAAAATCAGTCATAAGGGGATAATATAACTTATTAAATTATATACAAGTAATTATTTAATTAAAAATAATTCTATTTACATTTCTTTAACTACAATTAATATATCTTTATTACCTGAAATTAATGATTTATTAATTATTAGATTTTTAAAATTATTATCGGAATAAGGATTAAAATCAATTTCATTGATATTTGAGATTAGTGAAAAAGTATTATTAATTTTATTGAATTGAAAAACTAATACACAAAGATTAATATTATTATTATAATATTTTTTTAAGTAATTTTGAGTTATTTCAAAGATATTATTTTTAATATTAGAATTCCAGTAATAAAATCTATTAAGGTTAGTAAAGTGTAATGAGTGAGTAATTTTATCATAATTTTTAACATCATATGTTGAATAACTAATAATAAAATTATCCATTTTGTCTTTAAAAATATTGTAACATTTAATAACTAAATTAATAAAGGTAAATATTATAAAAACAAAAAGTAAATTGGTAAAAATTGAAGTAAACATTTTTAAATTTGTAATTTTCCTTAAGGACGATTGGCAGCTTATTATCGTATATTTGTAATAAGGTTTTAAAGATTCAATAAATGAATCAAACCAATCTGAGTTAACAAGTTAACTCATACATTAAATATTATGAATAGTTTTAATTATTTTGTTGATTTAAAATCAATATAATTAGGGTTTTATTGAGGGTACGAGATTATAAAACCCTATTTCTCATCGGAGATGGGGATAACTTATCAGGCAAATGTTAATTTTTAACAATTTCATTGTAATTGTATGGTCTAGTATTAATAAATACTTCTTTACCCTCTACTAAACTATGGATGTGAGCTCTTTTAACTGAAGTATTTTTAAGGGTATAAGCAACTTGATCTACTTCTATTTCCCCGGCAATAATTTTTTTAAACCACTTATCTTGTGTAAATTCTAATGAAGAATCTTTAATCAATAAATTTTCTAAGGTTTCAAAATTAATTTCAGGTAAAGTATCTTTAGTTAAACCTTTAACTTTGACAATTTCTTGTCCTTCTACAGTTTCAAGAGCGTAAACTTTAGGAGCTAAGAACACAGCTTTTTTAATTGTATGTTCTAATTTAAATTGTCCTAAATTATCTCCAATTAATTCTTTAGGTAAAGGTTTATTGGTTACATAACTGTCAGTATCAGAGTAATAAATAAGAATTCCCAATTTTCTAATAGCAGACATCCACATTCTACCTCCAGCCGTAATGGCTGAAGCAATAGCAACATTCACATCTAAACTATGATATAGATCATTATCCTCAGAGCTATTAGTAAAATTTAATAGATTTTTTCTAATGGTAACTACATGATTATCAATTTCCACAAAATCAATTACACTAGAACCGAAATTATCTAGCATTTGACTAAATAATTCTTTTTCAGAATCATTAGAAAGATTAAAGATTTCGGTAATAGTTCTTTCTTGTTTCATACCAAATTTACCATATAGACTATTCATTAGTAATTTAGCAATTAGATTCATAGGATGTCCTTTAGGATAATCCATTCTTAGAGCATACATTTTATTAACATAAGCACTAAATACATCACCTTTATCAAATTGATAACCTCTAATAATTTCAAATTCATAACCTTTAATGAGGAGGTTGTCTATCTTAATGCCTAAGGCAGTGAATAGATAGTGGGTGGGTAATTTATACTAAAATGCTAATAACTAGCAAATATATCAGATTAAATTTTATAGATATAAGTTTTATATAATTCGTTAGTCATTACTTTGTTAACTAATATTATTTAATAATAAAAATCGATATATAAAAGTATCGATGACAATATAGTAATAACATCAAAGTAATTTAAAGGGGTTATTAAGGATAACTAGCAAATTTATTTAAAAGGAGGTGTAAACCAAAAGCCACAAATATAAAATAATGTGGCGATCCTAAGGGAAACCTTTATATAAAAACTTCCTGAAGCAAATCATTCTAGTAAGGAAAGGAAAGGAAATCAACCGAGACTCCGAAAGTAATGGTGAGTGAAATCGGATTAGCCT
>Ga0209110_1000003_pt1 | contig 28646 bp, 16 predicted proteins | sample TexAe_OM2H0_O1_FD_187939 | JGI IMG/M metagenome (GOLD analysis project Ga0209110, IMG submission 187939) | Forest soil microbial communities from Davy Crockett National Forest, Groveton, Texas, USA - Texas A ecozone_OM2H0_O1 (SPAdes) (version 2) | ecosystem: Environmental > Terrestrial > Soil >...
CTTAACTATGAGTGTTCAACATCATTAGGAGATACAATCGATCAAAAATCGTCGAAGTGAAAAGCTTCAATTCTGTAAACTTCTTCTGAGGTTTAAAGCTAACGCGTGAAACACCGCCTGGGGAATGTGGCCGCAAGGTTAAACTCAAAGGAATTGACGGAGACTTATACAAGGGGTGGAGATGTGGTTTAATTCGAATACCGCGAAAAACCTTACCAATCTTTGGATTAGTATTTTATAATATTTAATTAAATAAATAAAAAAACCTATTAATATTTAATTACGTATCTAAGAAAATGTAAGTGTTTCTTTACATATGTTAGTATGTTTTCGTGGCCCAAAGCTGGATACAACAACATCCTGTAAGATTAACTATTTTCATTTAACGGTACTAATGACAAGAGTGCATGGTTGTCGTCAGTTGTGCTTTGAAGTGTAAGGTTAATTCCGCAAAGAACGTAACCCTTATGATTAGTTACTAGCCTAACTTTCTGAATTTTATTAATAACCAGAAAGTTATCTAACGAAACTAAAATCAAACTGCCCTTCTACTTTTAGGGATTAAGGAGAGGTCACGTCAAATCATTATGGCTTTATAGATTGGGCTACACATGTGTACATTGATGATCGACAAAAGAAGCAATAGCGTGAGCTTGAGCAATCTTCAAAAGACATTTCAGTCGAATTGCTCTTTGAAACTCAAGAGCATGAAGCGGAATCTCTCGTAATGTGGATCATTACGTACGGTGAATTAGTACAAAAGTCTCGTACAGACCGCCCGTATGCTATGGAAATTATTTAAAGTAGAAGTTATAAGGTTCCAATATATTTGATAGATGCTTTAATAATTGCGTTTAAATGGCTTGGCAATATCATTGGCTTTATACACGATCTTTATCTAAGGACTGAAGTAAAGTCGACAGGGTAGTGGTAGAAGAATCTGCTGCTGGACTACAAAAAAAATATCTTTAACAATCTTTTTGTATAAACTCCGTATAAAGAACACTCTATACAAGAAACGTGATTAACGAAATCGGAAAAGCACAAAGGTTCGTTAATATCGGAGGGTTAGTGTAAGGTTTGCATATTGGGTCATGACCCAAAGGGCTTGGTTCGATTCAGGACCCTCCACGTTATTTATATGGTGTATAGCTCAATTGGTAGAGCATTCGGCTTTTAACGAGGGGTTGTGAGTTCGATTTCACTAGCACCAACCATAATTTATATGGTGTGTAGCTCAGTTGGTAGAGCATTCGGCTTTTGCTCGAGGGGTTGTGAGTTCGAGTTCACCAGCACCAACTGTAATTTTTATGATGCGAAATAACTTTATTTGTAAAAAATTTATTGTTATCGATAATGTTTCATAAATCTTGTTGTAATATAATTATTTCATTTATATTATTCATTTAATCTCTTTAACAAGATCTTTCAAAATTACCGTAAAACATACAAGAACGAACAGCAAAGATTTTACAGAAGGATGCTCTAAAACTGCTGTAAAACTTTGTATGCATTATTTAAACCAACAAAGATTACTAAAAGCAGGTTGTGAAAAAGCAACCTTTACCTTTGTTGCTTTGTATATTTAATATTTAGAATTATTAAAATTAAAAAAACGACTAGGGCAAACAAAAGGAGACTAAAGGTGGTCGAACTCAAGAAAACTAAGGGTGGGTTGAACTCAAGAAATAATTAGCAGAACCCTGAGCAAGCAGGGCAAGTTATAGTTGTATCGTATATAATTTCTAAGATTTTTTTACTTACGCATTTATTTTCTTTTGTTATTGTTAGAATATTTATTGTGATAAAAAAACAAAAAATTTATGGTTTTTAGTTAAAATCATATTTTTATCGAAAGCGTTGTAATTTATAATATGTAAAAACCATTTTAATGTAAATATTGTAAAGTTATTTTTTAGGTAAAGATTGAAGAAAAGCTTCTAAAGCAGTTTTTACAGGAGGATTTTCCAAAATTGCTGTAGAACCTTGTATGGGTTTTTTAACAAAACTAGGATTAATAAAAACAGGTTTATCAAAAGCTACAAAGGTTTGTGGTCCCTGTTTAGATGATTTTGGATTTATCGTAAAGGGAATAAGATTAAACAAGTTGTATTTAGTATTCGGAGAAGAACCATGCGTTAAATAACCATCAATACGATAAGTTCCATCAGGTAGTAATTCACCTACTAAAGGATGACCTGGACTGAATTGACCTTTAGTTAATAACTTAATGTTATTTTGATGATGTTCATAAACAAAGGACCATTCACGTGGAGGCATTAATAATGACCGTGAAGTATGAAACCAGGTTTTACTAATATTCCAAGGGTGTTTTATTACAGAAGTTGTGTTATGCCATAAAGAAGGTAAAGTTGCAAAAAGAATTTTACTGTTAGTTAATGTTAAAAAATAAACGGAAGCATATACCCAAAAACAAATTTGTATAAAAGATAAAATTAAAGAAATAATTTGAAGATTTTTTTTATATTTGAGAAAAAGACTTAAATCAGACAACTGAAGACATTTATAAGATAAACTAGGAAGATCATCAGAAGTCCAATCATGTTTTTTTGCATAAGGAGTTAATTCGAAAATTAAAGATTTTTCTTCTTTTAATGTTATTAACTGTTGAAGAGCGTTTATATTACCTTGAATTAAATATTCAAAATAATATTGCAAATGCTGCCTTTTCAAATGTTTCTAAAGGAGGTAAAATTTGTCGGTGCTGGTTCATGTTTAACTATTAAATATAAGGCTAGAGTTATTGGTTGTGGAAGGTTATTTCTTGATAATCAAATACTATTGAATAAATCGTGGTATTTAAAACAATAAAAATTTTTATTGTTTTAAATGTGGTATTATTTATTGTTATCTATCAACTTCACCAACACAATATCAAGAGTACCATAATTGCTACACGTCAGCTAAAGAATGATTTTGAGAAATACATTAATAGCAGCCAATGGTGAAAACCTGGACTCTTATATGACAACATAAGGTTTCAAGTTATCTTATAAGAAGCAATTAAAGTACCAATTCCCCTTTAGGAGCTTCACACTAGTATACATATAGCTTCAGGAACTACAAAACCTTGGAGAAAAATTTAAAATGTTGATTAAAGCTTCCATAAATATTTCATATCAGCACGAGTAGGTTAACAAACTTAGCAAGGAACAGTAATTAAACCATTTTTTATTTGATTGCAACTTGAGCAATAATAGAACACTTTGACGCATTTCAGCCAAACGAATTAAAAAACGGTCATAACAATCACCTATAATCCAATGGGTATTTGAAATTGAAATTCTTATAATTTTCATAATTATAAATTTTGCGCAATCATGAGGTATACCCTACCTCGAACCATAACACCAGAAAAAGCGTATCTTTAGCAATATCTATGTTACTTTACCTATATTTACGACGGTCTTTAAAAATTCTGTTTTCAGTAAGTAATTCTTCCATTCATTTAGTTTTTTAGCAAAAGTGTAATAAACTCATAATATCATTTAATAAGCCTATAGGCATCATAAGCCACGCCTCCTGGTCTAATATATGCGGCATGCATACGAGCACCGATACACGTTCATAAAATTCATTAATTTTTCACGTTCTTCAAAAGCCCAGAAAAGGGGTCAAAGCCCCAACATCCATAGCATGCGTAGTACAGCTAATAAATGATTTAATATTCTTGTAATTTCTAAAAATAATCCCGAATATAACGAGCTCGTTCAGTATTTCAATATAAGGTATAAGGCTTTAGCACATAAATCATTAATAGGTTTTCCACAGCTAAGGAATAGCATGTTCTTGAGCCATCATGATACATAATCTAATCATCAAAGTAAGGAAGATTGCAAAAAATTCTTATGTTCTATAAGCTTTTCAGTCCCTCATGTAATAAACCATATGGGGATCACAATTATGAATACCTCACCATTTAATTCAACACCATTCGTAAAACCCATGCGCTGCTGATGTTGAGGTCCAAAATTAAGAAATAATTTTTTAATATGGCATTTATATTAAATAAATATAAAATTTCTTATATATTAAGGCTTAATTACACAGAGTATTCATAAACGTTAGGATAAAAACTACAAACTAGAAACTTTTTATATCTTTTTTTGTAATGTAATAGTGTTAAGTATTTTCCTTTTCAGTTCGTCTTCTACTCTTGATTTTCTATGACCTAAAACAGACATTAAAATATATAATAAATGTTTTTTAACATTTATGATGCTTATAAAAAAGCGAAAAATAAAACTTTTTTAAATTTTTTTCTTAAGAAGTAAGAACCTTAAGAAATTTTTTTATATATAAGATTTTTTCCAAATATGATTATGATTATAAAATAATTTCATTTAATATCATGTATGGTTTATAACCTTTTTTTCAATTAAATCCTTAATTTATAAGTGAAGGTTTGTTTGTTAAATATATAGTTTTTTTATTTAAATTAAAGGTTTTTTTCTTTTTTTAAAATAGCTTTTCTTTTTATATAACTGATTTGTATTTTTTTTTTAGATAGTTCGTGTTATTAAATAAAACGTCTTTTCGTTTTATCTAAATAGTCCTTTTTTTTAAATAAAACGTTTTCTTCTTTTATCTAAATAGTTTTTGTTTTTGAATAAAGAACCTTTTTTTTTTGCTTAGATAGTATTTTTTATTAAATAAAAGGTTTTTTTTTTTGTTTAAAATAGCTTTTCCTATTAAATGGAAGGTTTTTCAGCTATTTTCAAATAGTTCTTTTTTTTGAATGAAAGATTCTTTCTTCTTATTTAAATAGTTTTTTTATTTGAATAACACCATTTTTTTCTTTTTTTAACTCTGACTAAATTTTTTTAATATTGATCTTTAATATCAGAAAAAGATTCATAACACTTTTTAAATAAATTGTTTGCCCTTACGAGATAATCGACACGAAAGCGTTGATTATCTGAATAATTTACTGATTTATCGTTTGAATACCTTGAAACATCTTTTTGTGTTGAATATTTACGCTTTTCTTTTTTTTATGACCGTATATGAAAATCTTATTTTTTTGGGTATTTATAAAAAGACAAAAAGTCAAATGAGAACTCATTAACTAGTATTACATACTTCAGCAGCTAATGAAGAATTAAATGAGAAAAGTAGTAGAACGTTGATTTGAAATATAGGGTATGTAATCTTTTCAAATGACTTTGGGTATCACAAATTTGTATGAAGGGATGCCTAAACGATGACATTCATTAGCCCAGATATACTATCAAGCATACTTAAGGAATAGAAGGTATTTTTAGCATAAAATAAAACGTTTTTTTTTACAAATAAAGAAGCTGGGGGATTAAATTAAAACTAATATCTTGTTTTACCGCAATTGATAACCTTTGCAAAATGTGTAGAGAAACTCTTTTTTTATTATATCCCTTAAAGTATTATAACTCGTAAATAGTTAGTTAATAACCAGGAAGCCATCTAGTAACAAAGAAAATACAGCGCTATATTCATTTTTAAAGCTTTAAAGGCTTGTGCATAAATTGTGAAAGAGCCTTTATACGTACTTTGTTAAATAAATATTTAATGCTTTTCTTATTTGATGATAGTATAAGCAATATTTAGGATAGAATATCATTTCGTATTGCTAAATAAACGAATTCATATAAAAGAGGTCCAAATCCTTATAACGTTTCCTAATGGACTATGTATGATAAGAGGTTTTGTAAGGTATTTTAAACAAAATAATCGTTTGTAATAATAGTATAAAGCATGCTTTGTAGTGTTGTCATAATTTCCAGAAAAATAAAGATTGATTGTTTTTAGCATAATAGTAGCCTGTAACAAAAATAGCGTTCTAAATACTTTTACTAATTTTTCTTAAAACAAAATATCAAAGCTATTTTGTCTTAAAATAAGCCAGTGTTTTTTTATCTAAATTTGTAGATAAAAAAGCAGTTGGAATATTTTATTTATTTTAAAAAAAGATACATGTTAGTTAATATATCTTTTCTTTAAAAAACGTTTAGTAATTTTGTTGAGATATCTTGGCTTAAACAAATTATTGATTATTATTTATAAATGTAATGTGTTAAAACAAGAAGTATAATTGTTGTATTTGAAAATCCAAATGTCCTTTTAATAAGCTTCAATATTAAAGTGGTTAAAGAATTTCTTTTTTCACAAAATTGAAGTAAATGCAGAAAAAGAGTAAATAAATATTTTTCCCATTTTTAAATAAATAAGCATTAAACATAGGTATTCTGTTCTAGGGTTGCTAGTAATAATACATTGTTGTTTTTAATTGTTCCTCAAACTAGAAACAATAATCGTTCACTTTTTTTATATTAGTTAAAAAATCATCAAAATATCTAAGTTATGCCAGATATTTTTGGTATTCGTTTGCTGAGAATATTTAATAGTATTTATAGTTTATCAAAAAATTTATCCAAATTTTTTTAAAACCTTTATATTCGAAATAATATAATTAATGTTTTGAATTCTTGTAAGGTATGTTCTAATTAAAAAAACTATATTAGAAAAGCAAATAATGGATTAGAAAACAAAATGGTTCTTTTGAAAACGTTTTTTATCCGCCATCCAATAATTGATTGTAAAATACGTGATCCTTTGTTTTTAAATGTTCTATCTTAAGTTATAGTGGGAAACCTCGTTTCATCAATTTCAATAATGTCTGAGGCTCCCACACTCGAAGGTAAATTGTTTATGCCTAAAGTAAGAGCTCCCATTACAACCTTTAATTAAGTTATATAATTTCAAACATATGTCTAAAAGCATAAAAAAATATTTTTAAAGAATTAATGTTTAAAACAGATGAATCAATACCTTTTGATAGAAAACTATTCGCCTATTAGGTATGAAAATGGATACAGGGATTTATATACTTTGCAGACCGTTGGTTATTTTCGACAATCATAAATATATGGCACGTTATATTTATTGTTTAGTATGGTGCTGGGTTATTAGGTTTGCATTATCCGTGCTATGCGTATAGAATTAGCAGTTGCGGTGATTTAATTTTAGGTGAAATTATCAGTTATATAATACATTGTAACAGCTCATGCATTATAATGATCTTTTTTTTTGTGATGCTGCCTTAATTGGTGGTTTTGGAAATTGGTTTGTCCTCTTTTAATAGGTGCTCTGATATGGCTTTTCCTCGCTTAAATAATATAGTTTGTGGCTTTTACCCTCTTTTTAATATTATTACTGTTATCAAGTACGTTGAAATGGTGCAGGTACTGGATGGACTGTGTACCCTCTTTATCTTCAATACAAGGGCATAGTGGTGCTCCGTTGATTTAGCTATTTTTAGTTTCATTTAGCAGGTGTTTCTTCGATGTTAGGCGCTATAATTTTATTTGCACATCTATAATATGCGATAAAAGGCTTAACAGCAGAGCGTTTATCGCTTTTGTATGGGCAGTTCTTGTCACCGTAATTTTATTATTATTATCTTTGCCTGTTTAGCAGGTGCTATACTATGTTATTAACTGATGTAATTTTAATACATCTTTCTTTGATGCAACGGAGGAGGTGATCCTATTCTATATCAACATTTGTTTTGGTTTTTTGGGCATCCCGAAGTTCATTTTAATCTTACCTGGTTTTGGTATGTTTCTATTATTATTCAAACTACACTAGCAAAGTATTTTTGGTTATTTAGGTATGGTTTAGCAATGTTATCTATTGGTATTTAGGCTTTATAGTCTGGGCTCATATATGTACACTGTTGGTTTAGATGTCGATACGCGCTTACTTTACGCAGCAACAATGATATTGCTGTTCCTACGGTATAAAAATATTTAGTGGTTAGCTACATTATTTGGATCATATTGAAATTAAAGACACTTTATTATTTATTCTCGGGTTTTTGATTTTATTTACACTTGGAGGCCTTAGTGGTGTTGTTAGCAAATTCTGGTTTAGATATGCTTTCCATGATACTATTATGTTGTAGCTCACTTTCATTATGTTTATCTATGGGAGCTGTTTTGCTGCTTTTGCTGCTTTTTATATTGGTTTTGTACTATTAAATCTTTACCACCTATGAACCACAGAGTGGGCCTTTGTATATAATCCTTTGAGTTAAAAAAAAAAATTGCATATGTCGCAATAATTTTAGTTATTTGAAACTGCAGGTATTTACATTTTATTACTACTTTATTGGTGTTAATCTTACTTTTTCCCTATGCATTATTGGGACTTGCAGGAATGCACGCCGTATTCCAGATTATCCTGATGCTATTTGCATTTTAATTTAATAGTAGTTATGGTTCTTTTGTTACTTAATCTCCACTATTGTGTTTTTCATTTTTGGAGTATCTTTAATTATAATTTTTTTATAAGAGTTTACCTACTTTATATTATATATGAAACCTATCATGAATCTTATTATAATCGTATTAAGCAAACATTCAAGGATCTAAAAATAATTTAACAGGTATTATGAAGAACTTATATTTTAAAGCTTCATTTAAAACATATCCGTTAAATGTTATATAACAAAATCCTTTCTTATCCTTGCTATAAAGATTTATAATTTAGGATGAATTTTGCGTTTTTGATTTATCCAAATACTTTTGCAGACGAATCTTGGTTTAATATTTCTCTTATCCAAAATTCAGTTTTCTATTGTGATACAAATCCTGTAAAAGAAAATATCGAAAAAAGCCGTAGGCATATATTTTATTATTTTTTAATAAACGTGTTATAATCCAAGGGTTATTTTTAATTGTTTATATTTGAGATAAATCTCTTTCTCAGCCAAAAACAGACTTCCAATAATAGTATTGAATACATTATTTTTGATAAAAAATATTTAATATTACAATTATTAACACCGCAATCGTGTTATCTTCTTTATAATAATCATAGTGTAAAAGTAAAGTCTTTATTTTTTTACAAATAATATGAAGAGCAATATTGTCATATAATTTTTAACGAAAAATGCCGACGTTAATAAAAATATTCCTTTGCAAGGAAAAAAAAAGAGTAGATAACAGGACGTTATCTACTTGTTGGAGATTGTAAAATCCTAGACAAAAAAGCAACCTAACAAAACATAGGTAGAAATGCTCTCCAGCTAGAGTCATTAGTTGATCCCATCTATAACGGGGTATGCTGCTCTAATCAACAAAATAAAGCTAATATAAACATTATTTTAAGGTAAATAAAATAAAACCATTTAAAAAGGAAGGAAATTACTTGCAACCATCCACCTAAAAAAAATATTGATGTGTAAAAGACCAGATATTAAATTACATATTCTGCAATAAAATAAAAAGCGAAAGACCACTGGAATATTCACACTATAACCAGCCACTAATTCACCTCAGCTTCTGGTAATCAAAAGGTGTTCGATTAGTTTCACTAATATAGCTATAAAATAAACTAAGCAAAAGGAGCTAAAGTACAATGAACCAAATGTGCTTTGTGCATTACAATATCAATAAAATTAAAGATTGAGCTAAAATACAACTAACAAAACTAATAAACTTAAACAAGTTCATAAGAAATCATTTGAGATGCTATCGTAAAGCACCTAAAAAGCATATCTGGAATTAAAGCCCAGCCTCCTAATAAATACCATAAACAGATAAAGATGAAAGGCTAAAAATACTAAAATATAAGATTAGGAGAGCAACATAGTGCTCCTCGAAAGAATAACTGACCACTTGCAAAACTTAATCTAAAAAGAGTACTGGAGAAAACAAAAAAACCATTTATTACTTTTAAAGGTATTATAATTCCTTTATTAATAGTTTTAAACCATCAGCAAGGGTTGTAATAAACCAGACCTACGACATTAGGTCCTCGACGAATTTAATAGCAGCCATATTTTACGTTCTAATAAAGTTAATGTAGCTACAATTAATAATACAGGTTTATTACCATAAGGAACTTTGTTATAACAGTAGTAAAATCATTCTTTTAAATAAAAAGCTTGTTTTTTGCTTCAACTCGTATTTCATAATAAAAAAGTAGGTTTTTATTTTCATCTAAAATATTAATTGGCGCACCACTACTAACAAAATATTATTTAATTTATATTACATAATTATTGAAATCTCAGTTCATCATTTTGCTAAAAACTTTACGTTTTTTTTGTTACCAAAAAGGTATTTTAAATTAATTCGTTCTTCTTAAACGAGTTTATTTTTTACATTTTTTATTTGACAATACTCCTTTTTAAACAAATAGTGCTTAATTTGGTGGAATTTTAGGTTTACTGTGTATGATCGTTGACAGCAACATTCTTGTTGTTGTAGATTTAATTCTTTTTATGCATCAATACTTTAACTAAGGTTAAAACATGATAGATCTGATGAATGGTAAATAAAGAAGTATACAGTTAGTGGCGTTTGGACAGTCGCACAGCCTTGTCAAAGAACAAAATAAATAAATGGCGTTTAATTTAGGAAAGATTTCATAACGCTCATTTGGAAACAAGGCATATTGCCATCTAAATCGCAAATAAGGTAGAAAAATAAATCCAAAATGACGTTATGACTCTAAAAATTAGAGTTATATGATTCTAGTTTTTAGAGGTAATATTATACTTTTTTGTAGGTATGGTATAATATTAGATCTTTGTAAGATGAACTCGCCCTTGTTGAATAAGCTCGAGATATTCTTTTAAGAAGGATATTCTTTTAAGAAGGATATTCCTTTAAGAAGGAATATTTATGACAGCAACAAGATTATTTTTCTGTCTTATTTGCGATAATTGGAATAAGAGCATGCACGCTCTTTAATTGGTTTTTTTTCGCCCTTTTATGTCATGTTAACCTACGATTTTTTGATCTCCATAAATACTTCGTGTCTTATTTTTGCTACCGCAAAAGTGACTCTTGGCTTTCCACAGATGCGTCTCTCCCTCTCTCGCCAAATTTGTCTCTCCACAGATGTGTCTCTCCATCTCTTCGCAAAAGTGTCTTATAACACTTGCTACATGCAATTGGCCTATCTTTTGATTGCATATAGCAAATTCTAACGTCCGCCCTATTCAGCATCGGCTGAATAATGATTCGTTTTCTAACTAAACTGTTGAAAAACAAAAATTCAGAATTCATTTTTTAAAAAAAATGTACTAAAAATAAAATTAATGAAAAAAAATAATCAACAACCAGTTATAAAAATCAAATTTTGTGTTAACATTTGTCTCCATTCTTATATGAGGATAGCTCTTATAAACGCTGTGCTAACAGCAAATCGTGTGATTGACGAGAAAAGTGCAAAAAAAAACCAATTAAAAAGTGAGATTACTCTTATTTGAATTGTAGCTTGGTTGAAAAAAATAGGGATGCGGCGGGGCAGCTAATCCTATTATGCTTATTGGACTTATCGCTTGGTTGAAGGTTTGGCAGGGATGAAAAATCTGCTAGTACAGCGCTGTACATTTATTATGCATCATAACATTTACAACACGTATAATATAGTAAAAAAATATAACTTAACTTTCCTTTATAACAATATTTTGAGAAATCCTCCTAGCTTATTAACAAACAATGCAAATATTTGCATTTATAAAAATTACACCTATAACCCTACCAGAGTTCAAGGGGTTTCTACACCTTTAATAAAAGCAAAAAACCTTCCAGGTAATCTAGAAGAATATAGAACTTTTAAAGAAGAATTACAATCTAAATATCAACAAAAACAAGCTCTATTGTATTTATTAGAAAACGTTAATGTTTTAAAATATGATCCATTAACGGGAGAAAAAATTCGAAAAGAATTTTTTCCTTACATGCCTGAACCATCGCAAACAGAAATAGACCTGTTTCTCTCAGAGGATGATTTGAAACAAGAACCACACTTTCATTTGGGTTTGCTTGAAATTAATCCTGATACTTTTTTATTATCCAATACTCAAAAACATGTGATTGTTATTTATACTACAATCAAGAATCAACAAATTGTTTGGGGTTTTTTAACTTCTGACAGTTCCGCGAAATTGGTATCAGAAAAGCAGCCATTCGGAGATACCAATAAACCTAAAAAACAGTATGTTACAACTCTGCAAAAGCCCCTTATTGTTGATCCAATACATTTAAAAAATTTAATTTCGGAAGAAGCTCAAGCAAAAGCCAGAACATTTTTACAAGATACTGAAGTTAATAAAAAGTTATCGCAGGCTTTTTGCAATGATATTAAACCTAAATTACAAAAGCCTATCAACGTTTATGATACTTATGGGATTACATTAGAACAAATAGAAAAGGCTTTGCCTTCTTTTTTTAGTGCTGAAAGGATTCTTGCAAAGAAATGGTTTAGCGAATATAAACAAACTTCTGATTCTGAGAAGACTGATAAGTTACTCCTCTTTGAGAAAGGAAAAAGTCAGCACAAAGCTGCCTATGATTATTTTTACCAAATGCTTAATGATGAAAAACTTAAATAATTTTATTTTTTCTTTTCTTATCAATATTTTTGTTTTTATCATAATACTTTATAATATCTGGTTTAGGTATTTGCGACCAAGATTAACTAAAAATATTCCTTTTCACTTATCATTATTAACTTTAATTTCTCTTTCAATTATATGTTTAAGCTTTATTTTTATAATTAAAAGAATTATAAAACCTAAACCTGATTCAATAACACAAACAGTTATAATTCCCTCAATCATTAGAGATCATTCGGCTATCATTGAAGCATACAGAGAATCTATCTCTTACTTAGATAATTTATTCCGAAATCTATTAATTGTTAAAAAAACAATTAATATGTTTGCAGCTCCTCTAAGATTTTTATTTTGGGAAAGGTCTGTAAATACTAGATTGATGGTTTATTTTTGTATAATGTTCTTGCCAAAAATATTTATAGCTCTAATATTTTTTATTGATGTTTTTATAATTTCTAAAATAAGTTTATTTTATATGGTTATTCCGCTAGGACTAATACCCTTAGCTTTTTCTTATCTTATACATTGTATAAGAGAAAGCTTAGAATCTCATCTTCAATTTTTAGAAGAGTATTATGAGGTAGATATAATTAGATTACGTGAGAATCCCGAGTTTGATACTTTAGAATTTATGCATCCAGACGGAGATTTTAAATATTCCATAAGAAACTTTCTAGATATGCAAGTTTTCAGCTCTCACCAAGAACTAATTTATAAATGCACGATACGTTGGAATGTAGTTTTCAAATATTTCCCTGAGATTATGGGTGATATTAATGATATTGATAAAGAACATAAAGATATTATGGAAAAAGATTTTTATAAATTTATGCCAATAGCTAGAGATATGTATAATTTTCTTTGCAAGTATGATCTTTTATTACAAAGATTTGAAACAACAGTAATAGCAGTAATGGCGAGAAATGTAACTGTTATTATCCTTGGAATATATTTAATAGGATGGTTATATATAGTTTTAATTAGTTTGCCAAGTTTTCATTTAACAGATTTCGATTTGAAATTTTTAAAAGATTTTCAAATGAAATTAAATCCATTTTCTGATATAAATAATGAATAAAAATTTAAGATCAAAAATTAATTATATTTCGGGTATTTATCTAGGTTTAACATCAAAAGTTAATTATATTTCGGGCATTTACCAAGCTTATCACCAAGAAAAGTCTTCACCAAATCAAACCAAGTCAGAAAGTGAGAACACAATTCCAACAAACAATAATAACAATAATTTGGAAGAAACGCTTTTAACTGTTTGCAAGAATGAAAAGTTGTCATTATTTCATACTAGTGCAGAATACATACTTAAATATATAAGAGCTTATAAACAACATACAGAAGAAGACTCTGTACTGGGTGAAAATCAAGTTAAAATAGATAATAAAATATATCACTTATCAGATCAACTAACTGATTTTTTTACAACATATGATTGTAATATGAGAGGTTCATATTTCAAACATAAAGAAAATATATTAAGAAAAGCTATAGAAGAAATTCAAAAGGAAATTACAGGGAATTGCACACAAAAATCAAAATATATATATTTTCTAAAAGAATTTTTTGCAATGGATGGTGCAACATATTTTTTACATGATTACTTTCATTTTTTAATTGTTAAGAATAATGCTGTTAATCAAAAATTTAAATTAACAAGCTTAAATATAGAATTAGCAGACTGCATCATAAGGTTTATAATTGCACAAAAACCAAAGTTAAAAGCTGTCTACAATTGCTTTGATAAAATAGAATGTTTAAATATGAGTGTTAATCAAAAAAATATTATCATTGAACTGGCGACTCTTATTTTTAAAAAAAATATAGCTGATAATGATAAAAATGTGTTTTTCCAGACACTTAATATAAAACATTATACTATAAGAAATTATATTTTAGATTACTTCAGAGATTTATTTTTTAAAGCTTTTCGTCAAAACAGAATTTATATTGTAGAAGTAACCAATATCATAAATAATTTCATTTCAGAAATAAAGGAAATAGATTTTATTGCTAAAATATATCAAGACTTTGTAACATTAGGTCATTATTTATTGGATTTTTTTATTCAAAAAGGATTATTTACAGAAACGAAACAACCTCTTGGAAATAAGAAGGATTTAGTAATAATCCTAGAGCCAACTAATAAATTAGTTGAAGACGTCATGTTAAAGAAGTCTCATCAAAAACCTTATTTAAGAGAGGAAGATTTAAAAAGACGAAACAATAGCAATCAAGAGCGCAAAATATACGATGATATTATAAATAAAAATATTCATAAATTAATTCATGATAACATGAAAATTAATTTATTTCTGAATAAAGAAAGCTATATTCATGAGACAAAACTTTATACAAAATTTTCTATTAATGTTAATTTTTTAATATTTTTTTTAAAATTAATCAATAATGGTATAAAAGACGATTATTTATATAGCTTATATGATATAGATCGAAATAAAATTAAAGAATTATCTGAAGTTCCAGGAGCCAGTTACTTCTTAGACATTATTTTAGATGCAGCAAGAAATTTTAATGAATATAGTACAGTTAATAAATTACAAGAACAAATAAATGATAATTTTAAAAATCTAAGAAAACAAGAAAGTATTAAAATAAACGAAGAATACTTTGATTCTCTTAAGAAGTTAGAAAAAACATATAAGGCTGCTTTTTTTGATTTAATTAATAAAATATGTCACCGCAAACATCAACTAATAAATCTTATTCAAGAAGCTATAACACATAGTATATTCAAATTTTTCATAGGCACTACATTTATAGATACTCGTGGTAGAGCATATCTTTCTTTAATTGACCTAAATATTTTCAATAATCCTTTAGGCAAAATGTTTGTAAGTTTATATGATCCTAATGAGGGAGCTTTGCCTTCAGGTGATGATATACGTTGTTTAAGTAATTATTTTCAGTTTGAGCAAACAAAGGATGCATTGTATATTGTAGCTAACCAAAATATAAAAACACAAATGATAAATTGTATATACGATTATATTTGTAATTATATTAATTTAAAACGTGACGATTTGGAAAATATCATTAAAGATGATAAGTTTTTTAAAGATCCGATCATGCAACTTGATTTTTTAATGACTAAAATAAAAAAGCATAAAAAGCTATTTTATGTACATTCTTTAATATATTATGAACAATTACGTTATCGAGGAAAACATGATACAAACATTTTTAATTATTTTCAAAAAGATGCCTCTTCTAGTGGATTACAAATGTTAAGTATTTTGTTCCGTGATCCCGTACTAGCTGAGATTGCTAATGTTAAAGGCAATTCTAATTCCGATATTTATCAACGAGCTTCTGAGAATTGTTGTTTGACTTATAATTCGTTTACTCAGTTTGTTTGTTTGAATGTTGAGTGGGCAGGCGTTGACTATTTTCATAGAGAAAATTTTAGCGTAGAACTAAAAGAATATGGTGTTGATTGGTTTAAAGAAAATTCGCACGTATTGGATAACAATAAAACGTTATTGGCTATGTTGTTATGTATAAATATTGAAAAATCTTATATATGGCGTGATTTTTTGAAAATATTAGTTAAAACATTAATCGCATATAATAAGAAAACAGAGAAGCTTTTGGATTTTAAAAAAAGCGAATTTATCTTACCTTATCTAAAAATTAAAGACATTGAGAACATTAAAGCATTGTCTCGTTTGGATGATTTCAAAGATTATAAACAAATATTACAATATATTTATTGTTTACGATATGCTGCTCGCCTTGTTTGGAGTGTTGATAAAAATATTTGTAAAGATCCTTATAATTCTTTTCTGAAGAAAAGAGAACTTACTAAAAAACATGTAATGACAACCTTGTATATGTCCACAGCTTTTACAAGAAAAGAAGCTTATATAAAATTAATGAAAGATGAGTTTTTATTATCTGATGTTGGTTTAAATGAACTTGAAGAGTTCGCATCTTTTTTGGAAAAAGCTACTACTAAATACTTAGAACAATCCATTGGTCTAAATCGTATTGCTGATTTTACAAATGATATTTGTACAAATAAAGAAATAATTATCCAAAATAGAAATTTTACTATTACTTTACAACCTAAAATTACAAAAGATTTTCAAGTATCTTGTTCATCTTATACTAAAAAACGTGGACCTCAATTAGTTGTAAAAAAAATAACTAATCAAATTGATCCTGTTAAATTAAAATCAATGTTTATGGCCAATTTAGCACATAGTATGGATAGTGATTTAATGCATCATTTTACTGAAATTTGTTTAGATTTAAATGAACGTTTAAAAAAACAAAAATCAGCATATCGTTTCGCTTTTGAAAGGAATCATGATTGTTTTATTTTAAATTACCCTCCCTTATTAACTATCTTTTTGGAAGAAGCATATTTGCGTTTAAGTAAACAAGACAATATTAATAATATACAATATTTGACTCCAGAATTAAAATCTAAGTATGTAAAATTAAGTCCTGAAGAATTTGTATCTAAATTGAATCCTATTAATCCTAATTTTGTAAAATAGTAACACTTTTTTAACAAATCAGCTTTATAATAAAGAATAACTGCTATATAATTCACTAATTAACAAAAACAACTGTATCACGTATAGTAGTTAAAGTTGCGATAACTAAGCGCCTATTTTTTAAGGGTGTTATATTAATATTCTTTTAATGGTTTATTTATAATAGGTTTATTTTGCGATTATAAATATACTTTTGAATACATTATTTTTGATAAAAAATATTTAATATTACAATTAACAATACTACAATCGTCTTATATTTTTTATAATAATCATAGTGTAAAAGTAAAGTCTTTATTTTTTTACAAATAATATGAAGAGCTCAGAGTTTTTTCGTTTTAACAGTCATTTTATTTCATATTATGATTTATTTTTAAATAGTTTGATATTTTAGCCATTATTTTTTTGATGTTTGTACTGCAAGTCGTACCATTATGTTCATAATTGGTCCTTGCAGCATCCTTTTTATTTTTATAGTTCTTTAGGATTATTACAAATACATTAAATACTTCTATTATACTGCAAGTAATTTTTTGTAATTGCATCGTTTCTTCTTTTGTGTTAACTTATCATATATGCTTGATTACATATTGTCATTTATATTATTCTTTCCACTTCCTTGGATGTATTGTAGTCTTATTACTAGAGTTATTGAATATGTCTTAAAGAAAAGTATATATTTTATTTTTAGTAGTGTGTTATTAATAAATTGCTTTTCAACTTAGAGATATTAATTTCTATTTGTTTTTTGAAGCTTGTTAATACCTGTTTTGCATTAATAGGTATTTGGGGTTTCAAATAGCAAAAATTTTGCAGCTAATAATTTTTCTTATATACTTTATTGGGTCTTTTTTTATGCTTACGGTATTGTTATGATTCTTATTTAACAGGCACCACTAATGTTTTGCTTATAAAAGGATATTTATTGAGGCACATATTGAAAAAATATTATTTATCCTGTTTTTTATAGGATTAAGGTAAAAATACCCATGATTCCTTTTCATTTATGGCTGCCTAAGGCTATGTTGAAGCTCCTACAACGGTAGTGTATTACTTGCTGGTATTTATTAAAGTTAGGCTCTTAGGTTTTATACGTTTTTATTGTTCTTATTTCTACTGCTTCTTTTTATTTTTGCCTTTAATATTATACTTGCTACATTATCTATTATATTAGCTCTTTTACTGTTTACGTCAAAATGATCTAAGCGCATCATAGCTATTCTTCGATTGCACATATGAACTTTTTGGTAGGCTATTTTTATTAAAGATCTTCTAGCTTAACAGGTTACTTTTATTACAAATGCTCATGGGTATCTTCTTCTGCATTATTCTTAGCAATGGTATGTTATATGATGATATAAATCACGTAATATTTCTATTATCGTGGCTTGTTACTATAATGCCCCTATTCTGTTTTTTTTTCTTTATTTTTCAATTAGCGAATTTGGCTTTCCTTCTACTCTTAATATGTATCTGAAATGTTAATCTTCTTTGGCTTATGTCAAAAATACCTTCATAGCTTTATTAAGTTTGTTGGTATTTTCCTTTCAGCAGTTATTCTTTTGTTTTACTAACACGTATGCTTTTGGACCTGCCAGTCTTTTTTGATCTGTTATATGATTTAACTCGTCGTGAATTTTATATTTTATTACTTTAGCTTTTCTGATATCTTTTTAGGCTTATTTCCTATTATTTAACGCTTACTGGACTTTTGGTTTGGTTACTGGTTTAATATTTAATTATGATCTTTCTCTTTTGTTTAAAACAAGTATTATTGCTATATACATAATACTTGATAATAGTATTATGTATATTACAGTGAATGCGATATATCATTATTAAGTGTTATTTTTATACCATATTTTATTTTTGATGTGAAATATGATACACTACTTCTATTTAACAAAAAGTTTGCTAAATTATCTATTTATTTAAGTAAATCTATATAAATCATTTACTTTATTGATCTTGAAAAAAGTTATATTTAATACATGTAATATTAAACGTTAATTATAGAAAAGCGAGTCCAAAACTTAAACATTATAAAGGCTAAAAAAGATATTTTCATAAAGTAAAGCGCAATTTATTCAAAAGAAAAATTTTTTATGAGTATTAAGTATTGCTTTTAACAATATATTTGCTTAGATTTGTTATTTAAAGTGTCAACATGTTATTATATTAACATAAAAATCGTTAGAATGTGTTTATTTTTTAATTATACAAATATAATGTTAAGTTTTAATGAATATTATAGAAAATGTGCAAAAAAAAAACAAAATAAAGTATTGAATTTCCAGAAAAAAAGAAAATATAAGGCAACTGTTAATACAAAATAATAAAAAGAAAAGATCGGTAATAATTAAAGTTGTTTCACAGCAACCAAGCTTTTAAATACTATTCAAGAAATTTGTAATACCTGTTGAACCAAAAATTCCAAAATACCTTATCAATTAATTTATAAGTATATTTAAAGAAAAGTTGTAGAAGGTACTAAATATAAAAATTATTAAAGGCATCTCAAAAAATTTCTTACAAGATAATATGAGAGTAACAGTATTTTTTGTATAAGACTTGACTGCTAAAATTTACAATTAATAATTAAAAGCCACTAAAAGCAAACCAAAATAGAAAATATTGTGGGTAAACTTTAAATAAATCATTAAAAAATCTTGATCAGCACTTATATCACTAAAAGTGAAGCATCAAAATAATACATGTACTTTGAATAGTCATAAATCTTTTAAATAAAAGCCGGAAAAATAGAAAAGATTGTTAAAATAATTAGAGAATATATAAAAAATAAGAGCTTTCAGAACAACTTTAAGTATTTTTATGGAAATGCTTGATCACCTAAAATACAAAAAATATTAATCGGAAAGAGTAAAATAACTAACAGCTGTTGACAATCTGATATAAAATAAATAACATATGAGATTGACCAAAAATGTTATATGTTGCTTCTAGCAAAAAATCTTTCTATAGAATCCACTAAGAAAAGAAAACCTATTAAAGATAAAGAAGCAAGATCATTGCAACATAAGTTATAGGTAATCTTTAAAAAGACTCCCATACGTCTTATGTCTTGATCGCCACTTGCATGGATAACCGAGCCTGCGCCTAAAATAAAAGGGCTTTAAAAAAAGCATATTCACAAGATGGAATAAAGCAAAGTATAATTACCTATACCTTAGCAAACATCATAAACCAAGTTGGCTACATGTAGAAAATGCATAATACGTTTTATGTCATATTGTAATAACCTGTTAAGGATGATATATTTGCTGTATTAGACCAATACATGCTACCATAAGCAGATAGAAGGTGCATGAGAAAATACAAAAGAGATCTTAGTATTAAAAAACTCCAGCAGTAACCATGTCGCAGAATGTAATAATGCTGAAACAGGTGTGGGTCCTTCATGGCATCTGGCAACCAAGGATGTAAAAAAACTGTGCTGATTTGGCACTGCTGCTAAAATAAGAAAAATGCTAATACTCAATAGTTGAAAAGAATATGAAAAAAGCTAAATATAGTTAAGTCATTTTGTGAACAAGTAATTCTAAATCTTCTAAATCAAAGAATTAAACAATAATAGAATAGTCCCATCGCAGTTATAAAAGCTGCATCACCAAACGATTAAAGATTATTGCCTTAATTGCAGACTGATTGCTTGGTTTCTTGTATCCAGAAATTAATAAGAAATACGAAGCTAATCCACAGCTTCCCATCCTAAAAACATTAAAAATAATTACCTGCAAACACAAGTGATACATTGAAAAAGAAAAAAAACTTAATAACAAAAAAATTTAACTAATTAGGATCTTCATGTAAATATCATAGGAATAAATTAGATTAATAATGTGATAAAGGAATTAATGTACCAAAGTAATTGATAAAGGATCGATTATAAATTTATAGTTATCTCTAATGTGCCTACCGATATCCATGATCCCAAATTAAATATTATTGATATCCATAAAAAATACATTAAAAAAATAATATAGACAATTATAAGTGATATAAAGAACACATTATAGCAAACCCCAAACAATTTGCTTTCCAGGTGCCTTCCAAAGGTTAGAAAACTATAAATGCTATTATGGAAACATAAATACATATTTTATATATAATTATTTTGTAGAAATATTTCCATTATAAAATCCATTTTATAAATAAAATTTAAAGTAATTTGATAAAATATAAATCTATCCTGTTATGTACAATAAAGGGTATATTAATTATTCGATAAAATTGTATTTTGTTTTCTCTAAATCTAATCGATAAACCAACTATTTAATATCCACACAAGTTTCATAAAAGTAGATAAACTAATTTAATAAGCATTGATCTTTTTTACGTAAGATGATATCAAGAGCCCCCTGAATATTAGAAGTTTTATTACAGAAAACAAAATAGTAATCCTTTTTTGTATAATAAACAAAAACAATGTGCGCATCTGCCCCAATATGTATTTTTAACAGCAAGTTCTCCTAAAACCTAAAAAAGTATATAATAGCTTATTGAGATTATATCTCTGTTTAAGCTTTTATAAAAGTAGTTTATTTCTTGAAAAAAATATGCGTTAGCGGTAGTATTATAAAATATTTGACAGCAAGTTATTTTATAAAAAAGCGTAATTTAGCAAAAAGTGTTCGTCAAATGTATATGTTTTGTGAAAAATATTATAATACCGATATTTTTGTTTTTATGCTGTTATTAATAAAGCATATTGTTTACGATTTTAAAATAAATGAACAAAGTTTTTAATCTTTAGTTTGGTTATGTCTTGCTTAAGCTAAATAAGAATTACAAATAATCTATAAAAACCTGCTATGAAATACATTAAGGATGTTATGATTGTTAAATAAGGTGTTATATTATTTAAATCTTCTTTAATTTGTAAACCATATTGTTGTATCGATTCAAGTTGTAAGATTAATAACATTTCTTGATGAGCATCAACAACTCCATCGTATTCCTTTTTTAAGGCAAAATCATAAAAGCGATAACCTATAATTTGACCATTTTTATTAAAAAAAGGTTCTCTTCCTTTTATTGCCGAAAAATAATTTTGTAAGATAGGCAGATTTCTAATACTAAAATCAATAAATAAGTTCAAAAATATTTTTAACATTATAGGAAAAAACATTAAAAATAAAATATAAATAAAATAATGAACTCGATTAAAAATTATTAGTTCAATGAAAAAAGTTATCGCTACAATTAACTTTGGTAAAACATCAAATAAAAATATTATAGTATAAAAATATTTACTGGTACGTTTTTTTTTTTCCCATCGTTTTTCTAACCAAAGAAAATATCTGCCTGATCCGGGAATATCAGGTGCTATTAGATCATAAATATAATATAAAGGTTTCCAATAAATAGCATCTAAAATCAAAGTTAATTTGGTTGATAAGCTGACCATGATTGAAGAAGGATTTTTCTTAAAATATGCCCGATATGCATAAGAAATTGTTGAAATTATTATAAAAAAATGTAAGATTATAAATAAAGAGAAAAGTGTTAAGGTTTTTGTTGTTATTACAATTTTAATTTCTAGTAAATTGTAATCGGATTTCTTTGCAATAAGTCTAAAATAAAGTTGTAAAGCTATCCAACTAAAACCAACAATAAAGAAATAAATTTTTATTAGTATGGAAAATAGATTATATTCTTTGAAATTTATATTATTATGAGTGGTCTGCATTATTTGCTTGAGATATTTTTTTATGTCGTGTTGGATCTTGTACATATTCAGTTATTTTTGGATCTACACGAATATCTTGAGAATTTACTTGAGGGGGTTGTGATTCAAGTACAGCTTTTTGTATTGAATTTGGATCCTTATCAATGATGATAATGTATTTCCTGCGTTAGTTATCCGTTGCATATTAATTCTATTATTTATTTCAGGATTTTTTATTATTATCCCTTAAATTCTTTATTTTTTTTTCTTTAATAAATTGCTTTTTTTTATTTTCTATAACATACGAGGCAATTAAATTTTTTAGTTTATCCGAATCGATATTCATTAAAATATCAGAATCTTTTAAATCTAAATTATGAAGAGATTTATTCGTAACTAAATTAGTAATTTCTAAATTAAAGTGTCTGTTTGCTTGGTTCAAAATTTCTAAACATTTAGTTTTTATAGTAAAGAAATCAGTTAAACCTTTGGAGGTAAAATTATAACTATTTTTCATACAATCCACTTTTCTTTTTGCCGTATTCAAGGTTGCTGTTAAAGATGTAATATCTGGAAGACTAAATTTAGTCATATTTTCCTTGTTATGTTTTATTATTTTTGAAAGTAGCGAAGATAATTCATCTAAATTAGCTTCCTCTGAAGGGTCCACATTTTGAACAGTTGGTTTACTCATAACAATTCGTAGGTAAATTTCATGACAATATTCTTTTGATAAACTTTTTAAAAAATCAAAATAAAAAGATGAAATTATAGAAAGATGTTCCATGCTTTTAAAAGATTCATTGCCAAGATAAAAAATAATAGTATGAGTTTTTTTACTCTTTTTAGGTAAGGAACTTTTATTTTCCTTTACGGGTTTTGAAAGAGTTTCATCTTTAAATAGATCTGGTTGATTTTTTACAAGATCTTGCAAATAATTATTTGAAGATGTACAATAACGATGGATACTTTGTTTTAAATATAATTCAAATTTTATGATTCTTACTGTTAATATCATTTCAATTCTTTTTATAGGAGATTTCTACTCCATAAGGAAGTAACTAAAGTATACATTATGTATTTTTAGTTTAGATTTAACATAATTTCCAATTATTGTATCTACAAATGGGCATAAAATTCGTCGGACATTTTTCGTTTAGGGTAGCTAATAATGGCAGTATCAATTACGAGACCCTTTGTAGCCAATGTATTTATTTCTAAGGAGTAAAAAAACTGTTATGGCTTATTCGGCACTTATGTTTTTGGTGCATAAGAAGAATTGATAATCTGAAAACCTAAACCAAATGACATAAAAACAAAAACTATAAGAACCTTTTTTTAACAAATCTTTAATTTTCTCACATTAAATATTTCTTACGTTTCTTCTCTTTTCTACAAATATTCTTTATGATGGTGCTGTGAACAACGTCGTATTAATGAGAAGAACCTGACAAGTCACTTTATTATTGAGTGGTAGATTGCTTCTGAATTTGGTGTGTTTATTCCTTTTTTGAAAAAAGCTTTATGTTCGTATAAAGTTAAAAATTATAGAAAAGTCAAAAATGGAAACGTTACGATACATCTACTATATTGGTTACAATTCTCTTAAAGGTCTTCGTTTAATAAAATGTTTCAACACCCGGTTTTTTATTACAAATCTTATAAAGGTTTTATTAAACGTTACCTAAACTTTTTCGTAAAAGAGATGCAAAAGAAGATCGTTCTGTTATTCAAATACTTATTAAACGTTATTCTTACAAATATTTACGGCTTGGAATACAATACCTTTGCTATATTTTTTAGAAAAAAATATGTAGAAAAGATTTAAGTAATTGCGTATTTTATGTTATTATTAAGATATTTTAAGTATCTTAATAATCAATGCCAAAAAAAAGATTATTATTTTTAAATCTTTTTTATAATTCATTAACTCTTTTTTAATCTTAGAAGTCGTTTGTTCCGTATCTTAGAAAAAAAAAGAAATTTAAAACGTTTTTCGAAGATTAGTATATTACAGAATATGCTCTTTTTGCAGTAACTAAATTTAAGTTTAGATATTGAATTATAACAAAAACTGTTTCATTCTCGATAATTTTTTTTAATTTTACGCAAAAATTTATTATTTACAATTCGTAAAATTCTTTTATACCAAATGATCGTAACTAATAGTTAACTTTTTGTTTCAAACAACGAAATGTAAGTGCTGAATTTGTAGTAAATTTTATATGATTAAATTAGGTAACATTTTACTTTAAATAAAATAATATATCAATAATTAATAAGTTTAAAAGATTAAAGTTATAAAGGCTTCCGATTTATATCTCAGGCAGACTAACCGTAAGGAACGTGCTGCATATATGTTAAATCGCATAAATAATGCCTTTAACTAATTCCAATGTAGAATTGATTTTTTTTCTGATTCAAGATTATGCGTTTGGTGTTGTAGGGATTAAAATCCTTATATAATATCCAAAATGGTTCGTACTCTTATTTTTTTAAATTAAGAATAAAATATGAAAAAATTTCTTCAATTACAAAATACACAAGACGCATAAGATTAAAATATTAAAGGACTGAAAGGAACTTCATTAAGCGATATGGAGTCGGTTTTGGCTCAAGAAGAGATTTATCTCAGATATGAACAATTAGAAATAACCCGTCGTATTATAACGCGTTTCTTAAAAACTAAAAAAAAGAAACGTAAATATGCTAAAAATATTCAGCAAAGGAGTAAAAAAAAAAAGTCTCAAAGAAAAAAGAAACGTGCTTCAAAAAGCAACTCAGCTTTTTTTATACGTTCTACCATTTGGTTACCAATAACCAAAAAACCACTTCAAGTACGTATGGGTAAAGGTAAAGGTGCTGTTGACCATTGGGTTTTTCCTAGTAAGGGAAAATCCAGAGTTATTTTGGAATTCTCCCGACAAGTTAAACGGTTGAGTCGTTTTCGAAGAGTTTTAAATAAACTTGCCAAAAAAACACAAGTCAAAAAATTGTTTTTCGATCGTTGTTTTACAAGGAAAGAACATCAAGTTCTTTTTAAAAAACTCTTACCTTATAAAAATGATAAAAAATAATATTTACAACATTTTTACTACTGAAATAACTCTTTTTGGTTCTTATAGCATTAATAAAAGTAATATTTTTATTAGTTTTAAAATAAGTAATTTCTCAAAAAGAAATATGTTTACTGTGGCAAAAAGATTGTCACCACAACAAGTAATGCAATTTAAAAAAATTACACAAAATAAAAGAATATTCAATGATTTTTGTACTCATTTTAAATCATTAAATTTAGAAGATTTAATCAATGATAAAAAATTGATTCAATATTTTCATGAGAACGTTCTTAATAAGAACACTGTTTACTCAAGAGCCTTTCAATTAGCTTTAGAAGTAACTTATAATAGACGACATTTTTCGGAAAAAGACTTACGAGAAATTTATTCAAATGATTTTGAAATTGTTGACGCCTTTAAAGTTAATAATGGTTCTTGTAGTCAAGCAGATCTTTTTACTTGTTTATGCACTAAAAAATTACAAGATCTTCTCGGTTATAAATCTAATGAAGTCATTGTACAAACTACGCCACGTAATTTATCTAAAGAAATGACATTACAACCTGAAATTAAGGCTATTCTTGAACGTAATAAATCGTATACCGATAATTCGGTGCCTGACGTTACCATTCAAGGTCAACCATTTGATTTTAAAAATGCAAAAGAGCTTTCATATACAAAAAACAATATTTATTTGTTGACAACCAATGATTTATTTCCTGGTATGATAAAAAACATAATACATGCTCTAAAACAGCAGCAAATTGATATAAAAACATCCGATGAAGCTCGTTTTTATATTAAGGACGTTAATGCTATGATAAAAAGCAAACCAATGCCTACTAATACTCAAGAAACTGCGGAAACCTTAATAGAAATTTATACTTTTATTAAAAAGAATCCAGCCCCTGAGGGGTTCCGTTTAAGTAAAATATTACCTATTGAGTTCCGAGATATCCATGATAAGAACATATCTGACATTCCTTTTTCAGAAGAAAATTCTTTAATAATGGAGGAATTAAAAAAGGTCCATTTACAAGAAGGCAATCTTGATGCACCTAAAGTTAAAAAAGCTATCATGGGTATCGTTGATCAAAGTTTATTGTCCGTACAAAATAAGGCTTTTCATAGCACTTTTGGGGTTATTGGTAAACAACCAAATACAAAAGAAGATGTTGATTAGATATTTATATTTTTTAGTTACAATTATGCGTCTTCTTTTAAGTTATTTAACAAAGTTTATTGCCCTAGATAGCTTTTATTTAAAAATTTTACTTGTAATAATTTTTGCAATTATTACAAAAGTTCTAATTACTTATCCACGTAATAGATTCAAAAAACTTTCCCAATTTAGGGAATATAAACAAAATGCCATCTTAAAATATGGTCTTTATAGTAAGTATCAAGTAATATATAGTTGTATAATTGTTCTATTTGGCAGTATAATATTATCTTTAGGAATATTTCTTTTAAGAAAATCTAATGAAGAAAATGTTTTAAATGTAAAAACCATCTCAAAAAAAATATATGAACATTATTCCTCAAATAATCTAATATCAGTTATTTTAGATTTAATGTTAGTAGCATTATTGCTAATAATAATATTTTTAATATTACTAAAAATAACGCAATATTATAAATTTCACGTAATTAAACTTCATTTGTATCTAATAGGTTATAAGCGGTATGAAATGTTTATACTTACTTATAAGACTTCTTTTGATCCTTATTACGCCTTTGAAGAATTTTTTGTAGAAGCTTATTTAGATAAACTATATTTTCAATATAGAATGTGTAGGAAATATAAGAAATGGAAATTATATCCTTATACTTTCAAGGAGTTCAAGGAGGGATTTAGTGGTAAAATTTCTAACAAGTTAAGGTTTGTTCTACCATTTATCTTTTATAAAGGGCATTATATTTTAATTGTTGCTCTTATTTTTTATGATTTAATTTTCAATGATTTTGAAATAAAGCTATTTTATACCTATATTCCATATATTTTCATATATGATATGTACATAAAAGTGGTTCGGTTTTTTGGGCAGCTACATATACCTTCGGATAATCTAATTGGTAGATATTTATATTGCGAAGTATATTTAGTTGACAAAAATGAAGCTTATTTCGGAGAAGATTTAATAGACTTAAATCATTTTCGAAATATTTATCAATATTATATAAAGCATGGTTTTAAATGGGATGACACCAATTTATATAAAATATAAAAAAAGATATAACTTAAATAAAATAACAGCTTGGCAGGTTTCGCAAAAAGCAATGTTTAAAAACACACAATCATACATTTATAAAAAGAAATTTCAGCCTATCACATCACAACGTTTAACTAAAAATATTGATGTTAGTGTTACGCAAAGGATTAACTCTGATCCTACTATTATAAATAAAATCAAAAAGCATGAAGATAAAAAGTAATATTATATTTAGTTTCATCTTTACTTTTTTATTAGCCTGTTTTATAATCTGGAACAGATTTATTCGTACACGTTTAGCTAAAGATATAAATTTAGAAAATATAAATCTAAAATACTTAATTATCATTTTCATTATAAGCGCAATAGTATTTGCATATTACTTATTAACATACTTAAACGTGATACCAAGACCTAATTCAAAATTATCTAAAAAATTAAACAAAATTCAAGCCTATTTAAATACTAAAAAATGGTACATAAGTTTAGATAATTTTATAGAACATAATATTACCAATGGACCTTCTAATTTTTATAATTTTATTTATGATTATATTCTTGTAAAACCATTTCTTGATCAAGCTGGGGCTAAATTGTCTCATTATTTTTTTAATTATCCTATTACTCCTTACATGTTAATGTTTGTAATTCCAAAAATTACACCTTGGATAATTTTGTTGATAGAAATAATTTCTTATCAACATATTAAATATTTTTATTGGAGTTTATTCTTATTAA
>Ga0209110_1000004_pt1 | contig 26275 bp, 21 predicted proteins | sample TexAe_OM2H0_O1_FD_187939 | JGI IMG/M metagenome (GOLD analysis project Ga0209110, IMG submission 187939) | Forest soil microbial communities from Davy Crockett National Forest, Groveton, Texas, USA - Texas A ecozone_OM2H0_O1 (SPAdes) (version 2) | ecosystem: Environmental > Terrestrial > Soil >...
AAAATAAAAAAAAAACTCAAGTGATAATGGTGACATGAGTAACAAAAAAGAAATAAAGGTATGTGTATCTATGTATAGATACACATATAACATAAATATACATAGAAAAAATTTTTTCTATGTATATTTATACTCGCCTAAAGCTTATGGTTAAATTAAGTAACGGCCTCTAAGTATAAAACTTAAAAGTTTGTACGATGAGCAAATCTTTTATTAAAACCCATTTCTAAGTTAGAAATGTACAGGAAAAACAAATAATAAGAACAACCGTACCTAAAAATTGCTACAAGTAAGCTAGTTGAAAATACGAAGGCGTAAATGAGATAACAATCATAAAGGAACTCGGCAAACTAACTCTCGTAACTTAGGGATAAGGAGGGCTCGTTTTCTTGATTAATATCAACTAAAAATGAAGAAGCATAAAATAGTGTTGTACGACTGTTTAATTAAAACAAAGCACTTTGCAAAAGACAATAAGTCTAAGTATTAAGTGTGATGTCTGCCCGATGTCGAGTAGTTAACTATTGAGATTGAAAGATTTCAAAGGAACCCTCGATCAATGGCGGCCTTAACGTGAGGGTCCTAAGGTAGCGGAATACCTTGGCCGTTAAATGCGGTCTTTGCATGAATGATGTAACGATACAACAGCTGTCTCTATGATTGACTCAGTGAAATTGGAATAACTGTGCAGATACAGTTTACCTCTAGAGGGACGAGAAGACCCTATGCAGCTTTACTGTTATTAGTTATTGGGTATGACTAGGTAAAATTGTAGTTTATAAGGTAATAGATAAAATGAACGTGTAATACCTTTATTTTATTATCATATTATAAAACTTAAAAAAAAGAACCGTGATTAAAAGACAGTTTATATGGGGCATAGACCCCACAAAAAGTAGATGGGAGTGTCTAAGAGAAAAAATTTATATTTGTTTGTTATTTTTATGGAATATACTATTGAATCTTTTCAAATATTAATATATATTAATATAAGGAAAAAAAAATTAGGTAATGATTTTGGCTATCGAGAAATTAGCTGTTGTTATAACAAAAATAAAAAAAGAAAATCAGTGATTTTATATTATTTTTAAAATTATTTTTTAATAAAATTGTTTGAAACCAAATAGGCTCAATGGTTTAATCTTGCCTTACTGTTTGATTCACAACAAATCTTACAGTCGCGTAAGCGGGGCATAGGATCACAAGGATACAAAAAGGAAAGATCTTGGATTTTTGGAAAAGCTACGCTAGGGATGTTTGTCCTTCAATATTCTATAAAAGAAATAATTGATAATTATATTGGGTTAATTTCAAAGATTTCTTTTAAATAATAAAATCGAATTTTTATTATTTAAGTAAATTTGAAGCGAAATTTATTTTTTTTAAGTAAAAACGTTCAACGACTATATTCCATTAAAAATAAATTTAATGGAATATTAATGCCCAACTTTTTTTTTACACATACAATAATACAATTAATAATAAATATTAAAATGAAAAAAATATATCCTATTATTTTTCAAAAGTTTTTGAAAAATAATAATAATTTTAATACACCTTTACTAAAAACAAATGATAATAAGGTTGGAACAACAAAATATTTTCCACCTGTATCCAAAGAATGAAAAAATAGCTTATTTTTTTATAATATCAAAAAAACTAATAATCTTCCTGTTTTTGATAGTTTTTTTGATAAAATTATTACAGCTTTTTTCAATTCTTATTTTAAAACAAGTAAATTCATAAAAAAAGCTAAATATAATAGTATTAATAAAAGTTTTAGACAGATTTATCTAAGTAAATCAGAGTTAAAACATACTTATTCAAAAGTTATTGTAACAATATACATTTATAATAAACAAAAAAAATCCTTATTAAGAAAAATAAAGAATTTTTCTTACAACTATTTTTTTAAGAAAGTTTCATTAACATCTTATACACTAAAAAGATATTTAGATAAAAGCTTTTCTAAAAAAATTAAATTGAAAATAATAACTTTGAATAAATTATTAATGTTATTAGAAAGATATAAATTTAAATTTAATTTGAATAAATTTAAATTTGAAGAAGGATTTTTATCTATTTTAGCAAATATTTTAAGTAAATTTTATAAAAAAAAAATAGAATTTAATATTGTGGATTTAAAATCTGTAGTTTATAATAGTGATATTTTTACTAAAATTCTGGGTCTAAAATCAAAAAAAAAAAGAATCAGCCCTGTAAGAAATATGAAGTTTTTACTAAAAAAAGTTATTTTACCTAAAATAAATAAAGTAAAAGAAAAAAATAATTTAAGAAAAAGTGTTAATATGAATTTATTAGAAAATAAATATAAAAATCTTGACTTAAATTCTATAAAAAATAGTAATTTTGATGAATGATTAAACAATATTTATCCTTTTTACAATACCAACGAAAGTAAAAAGGAATTACATAAAATAATTTTCAATTCTATTCATTATAAAAACATGGGAGGTATTCGATTGGAAATTAAAGGAAGGTTAACTAGAAGATATAGAGCTGATAGAGCTAAATTAAAAGTTAGATGAAAAGGAGGATTAAAAAATATCGATTCTTCTTACAAGAGATTACCTTCTATAATGAAAAGAGGTTACACTGAATATAACCTAGATTATTCATTATTTACATCAAAACGTCATATTGGAGCTTTTGCTGTAAAAGGTTGAATTAGTGGTAAATAATATCACATAATACGTAATATAAAAAAGTGAAAAAAAATGAAGACATAGTCTGAACCATTTTGTGAAAAATGGAAATATCTTATGATAACAAATTGAACAGGCTAATTTGCGCAAGAGTGTACAAAATGAGTGCGCGGTTTGGCACCTCGATGTCGGCTTAACTTATCCTCATGGATGCAGAAACTATGTAGGGTACGACTGTTCGTCGATTAAAAAGTTACATGAGCTGGGTTAAATACGTCGTGAGACAGTATGGTTTCTATCTTCTAGGGGAAATTGGAATATAATAAGGAATAATCTTGTACGAAAGGAACTTGAGGAACGCTAATTTTATGTAAAAATAAAATAGTTTTATTAACCTATGGTTTACCTGTTGTTTATATAACCAATATTAATCTATATAAAATTATATTATATAATTTTAAAGGAATGTTACTCTAACTTAGGTAAATACATAATATAGGCATGGCAGGAAAGCTAAGTTAGTTAAAGATAAGTACTGAAAGCATATAGGTGCGAAGCTTACCTTACTCTATTTCCTAAACATACGTTATTAGAATATAACGAAATAGGCTTTTTTTGTAATAATCCTGAGATTTTTAGAAATTAAGTACTAATTTTTTTTTTACTAAATATTTAGTATATCTTATAATTTAATTTAAAGCCTGGTTAGCATAAAAGTAATGCAATTGTTTTGTAATCAATAGAAGTAAGTGCGATACTTGCACTGGGCTGTACATAAGGATTAATAGTCAAGTGGTAAGACACAACCTTTTCAATGTTGATATCGCGGGTTCGAATCCCGCTTAGTCTAAATATTTATTTAGAGGCTATAGCTCAATTGGTAGAGCATACTGCTCATAACGGTTGTTATAAGTGTTCAAATCACTTTAGCCTTACTATATAAAATGTGGATTAATGTAACTAGATAACATATTTGACTCATGATCAGATTATAAAGGTGCAAATCCTTTATCCGCATACACCATAAAGTACTAAAAAAAAGTGAAACAAAATAATTATTTAAGGTTAAAGTGATACATAATAATTGAAAATAAAATAAAAATCCAAGTGATGGAATGGAAGACATAGTAAATTTAAGCTTTATGGGTTAATTACCGTGAAGGTTCAAATCCTTCTTTGGATAATATTTTTATATAATAGAAAAACATGTAACATAGTATAATCATAAAAATAGGGAGAATGATGTAATTTGGTAACATAATGATTTTGCGTATCATAATTTTGAGTTCAATTCTCAATTTTTCCAAATTGTATACATAAAGCCCAGGTAACTCAATTGGTAGAGTACAACATTGAAGCCGTTGTGGTTGTAAGTTCGACTCTTACCTTGGGCAACGAATATGCTGAAATGGCAGACAGGTTCCGTTTAGGCCGGAATGGTGTTAAAACCGTGTAAGTTCAAGTCTTATTATTCGTATAGTTAATATAATAATACTAGTATGTTAACTAACATAATAATTAACTATTAACTATTTATTTGGAGTTGACTAATGGGTAGGTCATAAATTTTTGGTGTTTATTCGTGAGTGTTCGAATCACTCCTCCAGAATAGGTATAATGTATATAGGTGGATATAGTTCAATAGGTAGAACAACTGAGTGTGGTACAGTAAGTTCTCTGTTCAAATCAGAGTATCCTCCCCTAATAAGCCCGAGTAGTTTAAAGGTAAAACTTTAATATCATAAATTAATAATGAGAATTCGATTTTCTCCTCAGGTTCGTATATGCTTATCTATACAATTTTTTTTATTAATGATAATACTCGCTACAGTATCATTATTGCTTTCTAATGCCGTCACTTTAAGACGAGATATTTCTATTTTATTTAATAGAATTGCTATTATTACATTAATATATAGTATATTACATCATATTATAGGTTTATCTATGTTAACTAAAGGTTTAGGTTTACACGGAGGTTTAATATATGTAACAAATATAACCCAAATTTTTCAAATATTTATATTTATTATTAGTATATTAATATTACAACTAACAAGTTTTTATCCGCGAAAAGTTTGGATTCCAGAATATTCATCATTACAACAACAAATAGTTAATACTTTTGTGTATTATAAAACCAAAATTATTAATAAAATGGGAGAACAATTTAAAATAATAGAATACCCTTTGATTTTATTATTTATTATAACAGGAGCTACATTTTTAATATCAACTAATGATTTAGTTTCTATATTTTTATCTATAGAATTACAAAGTTATGGTTTATATTTATTGAGTACTATTTATAGAAACTCGGAATTAGCTACTACAGGAGGTTTAATTTATTTTTTATTAGGAGGATTAAGTTCATGTTTTATATTATTAGGAACAGCTTTATTATATGCTAATTCTGGAACTACTAATATGGATGGTTTATATATAATTACTAGTATAAGTGAAATTAATGATAATTATAATACTTGATATCAATCTTATTATATAAATATAGCTTTACTTATATTTAGTGTAGGATTTTTATTTAAAGTAAGTGCTGCCCCTTTTCATTTTTGATCGCCAGATGTATATGATGCTATTCCCACTATAGTTACTACATTTGTAGCTATTATAGCAAAAATTTCTATATTTATATTTTTACTAGAATTAGTATATTATACTAGTAATTACTTTTCTGGTTACAATTGAACATTTAGTTTATTAGCTAGTTCATTATTGTCCCTTATAATAGGTACAGTTGTGGGTTTAACACAATTTAGAATCAAAAGATTACTTGCTTATAGTACTATTTCTCATGTAGGGTTTATATTATTGGCTTTAAGTATATCAAGTATTGAGTCAATACAAGCATTTATATTTTATTTAGTCCAATATTCCATTAGTAATCTAAATATATTTATTATACTAATAGCCATAGGATTTTCTTTATATTATTATATCAATGATAACGAAGAGAATATTGAACTATTAGATAAAAATAATTCTCCAATTCAATTAATTAGTCAACTAAAAGGGTATTTTTATATAAATCCTTTACTAGCTTTAAGTTTAAGTATTACAATATTTTCTTTTGTTGGAATACCCCCATTAATAGGGTTCTTTGCTAAACAAATGGTATTAAGTGCTGCTTTAGATAATGGTTATATATTCCTATCTTTTGTTGCTATATTAACTAGTGTTATAGGGGCAGTTTATTATTTAAATATTATTAAGGAAATATTTTTTTATTCCTCTGAATACAAAATAAATCCTTTAATAAAAAACTTAAATTTAAAAGGTACTATTTATAATAGTTCTAACAAAATAATAAAATCTATAAATTTTAGTTCCAAAAATGTAATAATATCAAGCCCTATGACTATAACTATATCTATCATAACATTAATAATTTTATTATTTATGTTTATGAATAAAGAATGATTAAGTATGGGTACCATATTGGTACAATTTTTATTTAATTATTAAATGAGTAGTATGACTTTTTTTATAACATTGGTAACTATAATAGCTTTTTTATTTTTAGTTATTAATTTACTTTTTGCTCCTCATAACCCTTACCAAGAAAAATATAGTATATTTGAATGCGGATTTCACAGTTTCCTGGGCCAAAATAGAACTCAATTCGGAATTAAATTTTTTATTTTTGCTCTAGTATATTTATTATTAGATTTAGAAATTCTTCTTACTTTTCCTTTTGCTGTCAGTGAATATTTAAATAATATATATGGTTTACTAATAACGTTAGGTTTTATAGGAATAATAACTATAGGGTTTGTTTTTGAACTAGGGAAAAGTGCTTTAAAAATTGATAGTAAACAAACATTAATTTTATTTAAAGCTAAACCTTATTATACTACAGAACTATTAGGAAAAAATAGATAAAATAATACTATTTTATATTTGTGATTAAATTTAACTAAATATATATTAAATAATAATAATAATTTATAATTTTAAGACATCAATTTATTAAAACATTTTTAAAATGATTCAAGTAGCAAAAATAATAGGTACAGGTTTGGCCACAACTGGTTTAATAGGAGCTGGAGTAGGAATAGGTGTAGTATTTGGAGCATTAATTTTAGGTGTAGCAAGAAACCCTTCTTTAAGAGGTCAATTATTTGCTTATGCTATATTAGGATTTGCTTTTTCTGAAGCTACAGGATTATTTGCTTTAATGATGGCTTTCTTACTTTTATATGTTGCTTAATATATTTTAGTCTAGAAGTAAAATTACTTCTAATAATCTAGGATATAATTTACTTCAAAAAACTAATCTTTAATTCTATATATGAAAACAAATTATATAGATTATTTTTAACCAATAAAAAAAATGACAGTAACGTTTTTTAATATTTTTTTTGCTTATTACTTGGATACACCTAGTGCTTGAGGAATATATTTTCAAGATAGTGCTACTCCACAAATGGAAGGATTAGTTGAATTACATGACAATATAATGTATTATTTAGTTATAATATTATTTGCTGTAGGGTGAATACTATTATCAATAGTACGAAATTACATTAGTAGTAAATCACCTATATCGCATAAATATTTAAATCATGGTACATTAATTGAATTAATATGAACAATTACTCCTGCTATTATATTAATATTAATTGCTTTTCCTTCTTTTAAATTATTATACCTTATGGATGAAGTCAGTGATCCTTCTATGTCAATTTTAGCAGAAGGTCATCAATGATATTGAAGTTATCAATATCCTGATTTTTTAAATATTGATAATGAGTTAATCGAATTTGATTCTTATATAGTACCTGAATCAGATTTAGAATTAGGAGCATTACGAATGTTAGAGGTTGATAATCGGGTTATTTTACCTGAACTTACACACGTAAGATTTATTGCTACATCTGCAGATGTTATTCATTCTTTTTCTTGTAATGCATTAGGTATAAAATCTGATGCTTATCCGGGTAGATTAAACCAAGCTTCTGTATTTATAAATAGAGAGGGAGTTTTTTATGGTCAATGCTCGGAAATATGTGGAATTTTACATAGCTCAATGCCTATTGTAATTGAAAGTTTAAGCCTAGAAAAATTTTTACAATGATTAAATGAACAATAATATGAAATTTTTACAAAAACAAATGAATAACATAAAAAGTTATTTTAATATAATACAAGCTATTGTGACAAGTTCATATACTGTATTATATTATGGATTTTGGGTATTGCTATATAACAATAAAACTAGTAAGATCCTTCATGTCTTATTTTTGGTTTACTTAATAGCAATGGTTTTTTTAGGTTTATTACATAATATTCCGATATTACTTTTGGAAAATTGATCCCATATTTTAACAACTTATATTAATTATAATAATAATATAAAACCCTATATAAAACTTGATATTACTCAATTAATTATTTCTGAAAATACTGATGATAATAAACTTTATTTAACAGAAGATTCTTATTCTGAACCTAATAAAGGTATTTTTAAAGAATAGTCAAATATTTTATCAATGCAAAGTATTGGTGATAATAGTGATACTAATAATATAATTGAAAATCTTAGCCCAAGGAGATTCACGTTATTATATCCAGAATCTAATAATTATAATGCAGGGCTAAATACTTTCCTTAATAATAATGACAATAGTACGAATATTCAAAATAGTAATGACCAAAATTCAAATAATCAAAGCAATTAAAATAATCAAGGTAATTGCGATAATAAAAGACAAAAAAGATAAAATTTTTGTCAAAAGGAACAATTTATCTTTTAAAGTTAGTTTTTAAGGAAAGTTGTTAAAAATAATTTTCAAAAGTGTGTTAGTTTAATGGCAAAACTAAGTGTTTCGGCCACTTCGATATAAGTTCGAGTCTTGTACACTCTACTTCTACTTGTTATAATTAATAAATTAATAATTATATTTAAAGTAGAAGAAATAATTTTTATACAATATTTATAAAAATTATATTTTTATTTACATTCAATAATTTAAAATAAAATAACAGGTAATGAATTTAACTTTGATACTTTTTTTAATAGGAATTTTAGGTTTTGTATTAAATAGAAAAAATATCATATTAATGCTTATTTCTATAGAAATAATGCTATTATCTATAACATTTTTAATATTGGTAAGTTCGCTTATTATTGACGATATAATCGGTCAAACTTATGCCATTTATATAATATCTATTGCCGGTGCAGAATCAGCTATAGGATTGGGTATCATAGTCGCTTTTTATAGATTAAGAGGAAGTATTACAATAGATTATAAGTAATGTATTTAAGTATAATAATTTTACCTTTATTAGGATCTATAGTTTCTGGCTTTTTTGGTAGAAAAGTTGGAGTTCAAGGAGTACAATGAATCACATGTTTAAGTTTAATATTTACGACAATATTAGCTATTATAGTTTTTTTTGAAGTAGGATTTAATAATATACCTGTTTCAATTTATTTATTTAGATGAATAGATAGCGAATGGTTTAATATAACTTGAGGTTTTCAATTTGATAGCTTAACAGTCTCTATGTTAATACCAGTATTAATTATTAGTACTTTAGTACATATCTATTCTATAGGATATATGAGCAACGATCCTCATAATCAAAGATTCTTTAGTTATTTAAGTTTATTCACCTTTATGATGATAATATTAGTCACAAGCAACAATTATTTATTAATGTTTGTAGGTTGAGAAGGTGTAGGTGTATGTTCTTATTTACTAGTTAATTTTTGATTTACTAGAATCGCAGCAAATCAAAGTTCTATGTCAGCGTTTTTGACAAATAGAGTAGGGGATTGCTTATTAACCATAGGTATGTTTATTATACTATGGTCTTTAGGAAACTTAGATTATTCTACAGTTTTTTCATTAGCACCTTATAATAACGAAAATGTAATTTTATTTATAGGAATATGTTTACTAATAGGTGCAATGGCTAAAAGTTCCCAAGTAGGTCTTCACATTTGATTGCCTATGGCAATGGAGGGTCCCACTCCAGTTTCTGCATTAATACATGCAGCTACTATGGTTACAGCAGGGGTTTATTTATTAATGCGTTCATCTCCTATTATAGAATATAGTTCAACTCTATTATTATTATGCTTATGATTAGGAGCAATAACTACTATATTTAGTTCTCTTATTGGTTTATTTCAACAAGACATTAAAAAAGTTATTGCTTACTCTACTATGAGTCAATTAGGAATGATGGTTATAGCTATAGGTTTATCTTCTTACAACATAGCTTTATTTCATTTAATCAATCATGCTTTTTACAAAGGATTATTATTCTTAGGAGCTGGAGCTATTATTCACGCTATAATGGATAATCAAGATTTTAGAAAATATGGAGGATTATTATCTTATCTACCTTTAACTTATTCAGTTATGTTAATAGCTAGTTTAAGTTTAGTAGCTTTTCCTTTTATGACAGGATATTATAGTAAAGATTTTATACTTGAATCAGCTTATGGTCAATATCATTTTAGTAGTATAGCTGTATATATTATTGCTACAATAGGGGCCATATTTACTACTTTGTACTCTATAAAAGTTTTATATCTAACTTTTATAACAAATCCCAATGGAAATTTTTATGATTATAAAAAAGCTCATGAAGGAAATATATTTTTAAGTTTACCTTTAATATTATTAGCTATATTCTCCATTTTTTTTGGATTTATGGCCAAAGATATTTATTTAGGCTTAGGGTCAGAATTTTTTATAGATAATAGTATATTTATTCACCCTCTTCATGAAATAACTATTGATACAGAATTTGGTGTAATGACTTTTTATAAATTATTACCTTTTTTCTTTACTATATTATTTAGTGTAATAGCTATATTGTTTTTAGAATTTTTACCAGATATTCTAAATAATTTTAAATTATCAAGAATAGGTTATTTTACTTTTGGATTTTTTAGTCAACGATTTTTAGTTGAACTATTATATAATAATTATATTGTTAATTTTATTTTAAATTTAGGGGGACAAACTACAAAAATTATGGATAAAGGTAGTATTGAATTAATTGGTCCTTATGGATTAGAAAAAGCATTAGTATCTTTAAGTAAAACTATTACTACTTTCAACACATCTATTGTAACAACTTATGCTTTATATATATTAATAGGGCTTTCTACTTATTTATTTAGTATTATGTTCGGTGAAACAAATATCAATATAATTTTATTAATTATATTATCTTTTACTATAATCATGTATAAAAATAATTAAGTTATTCTTAGCGTAACGATACCGAATAGAGTATATATTTTAAAATAGTATAAATTCAAAAAAATTTATACATTTTGAACACTCTAAGTATTCAAAAAAATATATTTTTTTACACTTAAATAATTAATGAGAATTATAAAAAGTCATTCCTTGTTAAAACTAGTTAATGCCTATCTTATAGATGCATCGCAACCTAGTAATATAAGCTATTTGTGGAATTTTGGTTCTTTATTAGCTGTATGTTTAGTTATACAAATAGTTACTGGTGTAACTCTAGCTATGCACTATAGCCCTAATGTTAATGAAGCTTTTAATTCCATAGAGCATATAATGCGTGATGTGAATAATGGATGATTAATACGTTATTTACATAGTAATACTGCTTCAGCTTTCTTTTTATTGGTATATTTACATGTAGGAAGAGGTATGTATTACGGATCTTATAAATCTCCAAGAACATTAGTATGAATTATAGGTACTATAATGCTTATATTAATGATAGCTATTGGTTTCTTAGGTTATGTTTTACCTTACGGTCAAATGAGTTTGTGAGGTGCTACAGTTATAACTAACTTAATTAGTGCTATACCTTGAATAGGTCAAGATATTGTTGAATTTATTTGAGGGGGATTTAGTGTAAACAATGCTACATTAAATAGATTTTTTGCACTACATTTTGTATTACCTTTCGTTTTAGCTGCTCTGGTTTTAATGCATTTAATAGTTCTTCATGATACTGCTGGATCAAGTAATCCATTAGGTGTATCCGGGAATTATGATAGAATTACTTTTGCTCCTTATTATTTATTTAAAGATTTAATTACTATCTTTATATTTATATTTATATTAAGTATGTTTGTATTCTTTATGCCTAATATACTAGGAGACAGTGAAAATTATGTAATGGCAAATCCAATGCAAACTCCGGCAGCCATTGTGCCGGAATGATATCTTTTACCTTTTTATGCTATATTAAGATCTATACCTAACAAATTATTAGGTGTTATTGCTATGTTTAGTTCTTTATTAATAATATTAACACTACCAATTGCGGATTTAAGCTGATCTAAAGGTTTACAATTTAAACCTTTAAGTAAAATAATCTTTTATGTATTTATAGCTAATTTTTTAATATTACAACAATTAGGAGCTAAACATGTGGAATCTCCATTTATTGAATTTGGACAAATTAGTACAGCTTTGTATTTTGCACACTTTTTAATTCTGATTCCTTTAATTAGTTTAATTGAAAATACTTTAATGGATTTAAGATATAAAATATCCTAAATTCTTCTTATTTACCTACTAATCTTAAGAATTTACCTGTTAAAACGGGGTTTAACAGAATTCAAATGACATTACAAGTGATAATAATCAATATTATTTATTAATATTTTCTAGTTTATTTTAGGCTTTATTATTTAGAATTATGAAAAATTAATTTTTCATAAAAGATTATGAAGTAAACGGTTTACATTTTGATTGCAAATCTAAAATTTGAGGTTCGATTCCTCCATAATCTTGTAAATAACTTTTTTTTTACATTAATATTAATATAACCTATTATTTTTTATTATAAAAAATAAGAGAAATATCATTTTTTTAAGTAATTTCTGATCCTTATGAGCAAAAAGAAACTAATTGGCACAAAAGTACTTACAAAAGTACAAAAAAAAATGATTACGAAAGTGCTGAGGAAAATAAAATTATGTCTTCCCTTTCACTTTGAACAGAAAGATGATTCTTGTCCACAAACGCAAAAGATATTGGGACTTCCTACTTAATGGTGTCATTGTTTTCTGGTCTATTAGGTACGGCTTTTTCCGTTTTGATAAGGTTAGAACTTAGCGGACCTGGTGTCCAATTTATCAGTGATAATCAATTATATAATAGTATAATAACAGCTCATGCTCTTTTAATGATTTTTTTCATGGTTATGCCTGCTATGATAGGAGGATTTGGTAATTTCTTATTACCCTTGATGATAGGTGGTCCTGATATGGCCTTTCCAAGACTTAACAATATAAGTTATTGATTATTAATACCTAGTTTAATGTTATTAATTTTTTCATCTTGTATAGAAGGAGGGGCAGGAACAGGGTGAACTATTTATCCTCCCTTATCAGGTATACAAAGTCATAGTGGACCTAGTGTAGATTTAGCTATATTTGCTTTACACTTAGCAGGGGTTAGTAGTTTATTAGGAGCTGTGAATTTTATAACTACAGTTGTAAATATGAGAACACCAGGAATAAGATTGCATAAATTAGCATTATTTGGGTGAGCTACTGTTATTACAGCTGTGCTTCTTTTATTATCTCTTCCTGTTTTAGCTGGAGCAATTACTATGCTTTTAACAGATAGAAATTTTAATACATCATTCTTTGAAACAGCAGGAGGAGGTGACCCTATCTTATTCCAACATTTGTTTTGATTTTTTGGGCATCCAGAAGTTTATATATTAATTATTCCAGGATTTGGAATAATAAGTACTACTATTTCAGGTAATTCAAATAAATCTGTATTTGGTTATATTGGTATGGTATATGCTATGATGTCTATTGGAATATTAGGATTTATAGTTTGAAGTCACCATATGTATACTGTAGGTTTAGATGTGGATACAAGAGCTTATTTTACAGCCGCTACATTAATTATAGCTGTACCTACAGGTATAAAAATATTTTCATGATTAGCTACATGTTACGGTGGTTCTGTTAATTTAACTCCGTCTATGTTATTTGCTTTAGGTTTTGTATTTATGTTTACAATAGGAGGATTAAGTGGTGTAGTACTAGCTAATGCATCTTTAGATATTGCATTTCATGATACTTACTATGTAGTAGCTCATTTCCATTATGTATTAAGTATGGGAGCAGTATTTGCATTATTTAGTGGTTGATATTTTTGAGTACCAAAAATACTTGGTTTAAATTATAATCTACTATTAGCTAAGGTTCAATTCTGAATTCTATTTATAGGAGTTAATCTTACATTCTTTCCTCAACATTTCTTAGGACTTCAAGGAATGCCTCGAAGAATAGGAGATTATCCAGATGCATTTGCGGGTTGAAATTTAATAAGTAGTTTTGGATCTATAGTAAGTCTTGTTGCAGCTTGACTATTCTTATATATTGTATATTTACAATTAATCGAAAAAAAAATTAGTTCTAGAAATCCTTGATTAAATCTACCGTTTTTTTTTGACCTTTTACAAGGTTCTTTAAGTAGAAATGCTTCAAGTTTAGAATGAGCATTAAGTAGCCCACCTAAACCTCATGCATTTGTAAGTCTACCTTTACAAAGTGGAATTTCTTATTTATCTTTAAGAGGAATGAAAGCTATATTATTAAAAAATTTTAAACTTAAAAATATCCTAAAAAGTGTTGTTTTCATTTGCGTGATAGTACTTTTAAAAAATATTTTTTATAATCTAATTTGTGTTTATTATATAGAGGATTTTTTAACTAATCTTTTAAATTTATCCAATAATAAAGTATTTAATTTTATTGGATTTTTTTCATATTCTTTGAAAGATATATTATCTTATGTTGCTACCATTATTAGCGGATTTTTTACATTATTAATTAAAAATTTCTTATTTAGTTATATAGAAATTTTGGAGGATTTAAAATTAAAAATTAATAACAATAGTGAAGAGAAAAGTGTTTCTCCTTTAAAGACAGTTTTTATGCAAGGAAGAGAGACCCCTGGAGAATCTTCAAGTCAAAATGAAGAAGGATCATCTAGATCATCAGAAAATATATTAGATGGTTTAGATTTGGGTCTTTTAACAAGAGAAGAATTATGTGATTTACGTGATACTTTCTTAAAAGAACAAGAACACTACAACAAATCAAAAGAACTTCCAGCCGAGGAAGCATTACCCAAGCTTTATGAATTGGAAGAAAAAATATCCCTTATAAATAAAGAAGAATGAAAAAGGGATCTTTATGAAAGTAGAAAAGAAAAATATCTTTCTACAATTCATGAAGATGATAACGAAGAATCTAAAAGTTCTTCAGAATATCCGAGTTCTAATTTCCCATTTAATTTTGAACAATACCAAAATAAGGTAAAAACTTTTACTAATTCTGAATTAGAGCGAGAATTAGATGAAGTAGAAGTTGCTAAAGCAGAGTACAATAAAAATTTAGTACCTGCTGCTAAAGAACAAAGTGCCATTATGGAGGTACGTCAAGCTGTTATTTTAGCTGAAATAGAGAAGAGAATTACTTCTGATAATTCTCCACCTAGTTCATCTTCTGATACTAAAGGGAAAGGTAAAGCTATTTAATATATTTTATATAAATAAATCGATCTTATTTGAATTATTTATTCATTTAGGAGAGAGTATTACTTCCTCTTAATTCTCATTAGCTCAATGGTAGAGCATAATACTTCTAATATTAGGATTTTAGTTCGAATCTAAAATGGGAAAAAAAGGGTAAAATAAATAATTCATCATTACTATTAGGATAATTATTTTTAATATAATAATTTTAATTATTAATATAATTGTTATTTTTAATATTAATATATAAATAACAATTATTTATTAGACTATGCAATATTCAACAATTATTATTTCTATTATTGAAGTTTTATTAGTACTTGTTCCTGCATTATTAGCGGTAGCTTATGTAACCGTGGCAGAAAGAAAAACTATGGGTAGTATGCAAAGAAGACTAGGTCCAAATGTTGTAGGATATTATGGGTTATTACAAGCTTTTGCAGATGCTTTAAAACTAATATTAAAAGAATATGTGGCTCCTACACAATCCAATATGATTTTATTTTTTTTAGGTCCTATTGTTACTTTAATTTTTTCTTTATTAGGATATGCTGTAATTCCTTATGGACCAGGTTTATCTATTAGTGATTTCAATTTAGGTATATTATATATGTTAGCAGTTTCATCTTTAGCTACTTATGGTATTTTATTAGCTGGATGAAGTGCTAATAGTAAATATGCTTTTTTGGGTTCTTTACGAAGTACAGCTCAACTAATTAGTTATGAATTAATATTAAGTTCTGCTATTTTATTAATCGTTATGATAACAGGAAATTTAAATCTTACTGTTACCACTGAATCTCAAAAAGCTATTTGATTTTTATTTCCTTTGTTTCCTATATTTATTATATTTTTTATAGGTTCTATAGCTGAAACTAATAGAGCTCCTTTTGATTTAGCTGAAGCGGAATCTGAATTAGTTAGTGGATTTATGACTGAACACGCAGCAGTTATTTTTGTATTTTTCTTTTTAGCAGAATATGCTAGTATAGTCTTAATATGTATATTAACAAGTATACTATTTATAGGAGGATACTTGTTTATTGATTATTCTTATTTACTATATACTATATTATATGTAAATATATACATTAATACAGGTTATATTAATATTTTAATGGATAATCCCTTTGTAGAGGGACTATTTTATGGTTTAAATTTAGGTATTAAGAGTTCAATTATGATATTTGTATTTATATGAGTTAGAGCTTCTTTTCCTAGAATACGTTTTGATCAACTTATGTCTTTTTGTTGAACAGTTTTATTACCTGTTGTTTTTGCTTTAATTATCTTAGTACCTTGTCTTTTGTACAGTTTTAACATATTTCCTATGAATAATAGCTTATTTTAATTTAAATAAATTAAAAATAGTTTGAACCTTTTATTATAAGTTCTCTGGAAAAAAAATTTATTTTATCCTATATGTATATTGTTTATTATGTAAAAATAAATTATAAAAAATATTCATAAATCATGTTATTATCCTCTTTATTATTAATACCTATTTTAGGTATATTTTTTATATCCAGCACAATATCTTATGAATCTAATGAAATAGAAATTCGATATTCTAAAATGATTGCTTTAACAACATCAGTTATAAATCTGATAATATCCCTTATAATATATATATTATTTGATTTTAGTAATAATCAATTTCAATATGTACAAGAAAATTATAATATTCAATTTTTTGATTTATACTTAGGAGTAGATGGGATATCCATTTATTTTGTATTATTAACAACAATAATAATGCCTATTGCACTTTTATCTAATTGAAATTCTATAACGCAAAATATAAAGTCCTATTTGATTTTAATATTGTTGTTGGAAACACTATTATTAGCAGTTTTTTTAGTACTAGATATTTTATTATTTTATATATTCTTTGAAAGTATATTACCTCCTTTATTTTTATTGATAGGACTATTTGGGTCTAATAATAAGGTGAGAGCTAGTTTTTATATATTTTTATATACATTATGAGGATCTTTATTTTTGTTATTATCTATTTTAGCTATGTCTTCTATCATGGGAACTACGGATTTTGATGCATTATTTAAAACAAATTTTAATTATACTACCCAAGTATTTTTATTTTTTGGTATATTTATAGCCTTTGCCGTGAAAACTCCTACCATATTTTTGAATAATTGATTATTAAGAGCTCATGTAGAATCCCCTTTAGGAGGAAGTATAATACTAGCAGGAATAGTCTTAAAATTAAGTTTATATGGTATTTTTAGATTAATATTACCTATATTACCTAAAGCTTCTTTAGATTACACTTATATAGTTTATGTCATAGGTGCTATAACTATTATTTATGCAAGTTTTAGCACATTAAGGACTACAGATATAAAAGAATTAATAGCTTATAGTTCAGTTTCTCATGCTGCCGTTTACTTAATGGCTGTATTTAGTAACACAATACAAGGTATAGAAGGTGGTATTATTTTAGGTATAGCACACGGATTTGTTTCTAGTGGTTTATTTATCTGTGCAGGGGGTATATTATACGATAGATCTGGTACAAGGTTAATCTATTTTTATAAAGGAATTGCCCAAATAATGCCATTATTCTCTATATTATTTTTCATATTATCTTTAGGTAATTGTGGTGTACCATTAACTTTAAATTTTGTAGGTGAATTTATGTCTCTTTATGGTATTTTTGAAAAAATACCATTATTAGGAGTACTAGCCAGTTCTTCTATAATATTATCTGCTGCTTATACAATATATATGTATAATAGAATAGCTTTTGGGGGTTCATTCTCCAAATTTTTTACAGAAAACATAAGTGATGTTACACTAAGAGAATTTTCATTACTCCTTGTATTAGTTTTATTTACTATCATTTTTGGAATATATCCATCTTTTATTTTAGACGGGTTACATTATTCAGTTACTAAATTAATTTATTATTTATAATAAATTAATTTATATTATAATTATAAACTATCAAGGTATATATTTATTTATTAATTAATCAATGCCACAATTAACACCTTTTTTTTTTGTAAACGAAGTAATTTTTACTTTTAGTTTAATTATAGTAATAATTTATTTATTTTCTAAATATTTATTACCTAGATTTGTTCGTTTATTTATATCTCGTTCTTTTATATCCAAAATTTTTTAAACTATCAAGACATATATGCATTTTAAAAATAAACCATGAATACAAATATAGATTTTTTTCAAGAAATAGTAAGTCCTTTAGATCAATTTGAAATAAAGGATTTTTTTAATTTAAATATAATGAATTATTTATATATATCTATAACTAATATAGGATTTTATCTTACAATAGGTACAATACTTATATTATTACTTAGTTTTTTAAGTACTCATTTCAATAAAATAGGAAGTAATAAATGATCTATTAGTCAAGAATCTTTATATGCAACTATACATAGTATAGTAATAAATCAAATAAATTCTAAAAAAGGACAAATATATTTTCCTTTTATTTATACCTTATTTATATTTATTTTAGTAAATAATTTAATTGGAATGATACCCTATAGTTTTGCATCAACAAGTCATTTTGTATTAACATTTGCTTTAAGTTTTACTATAGTTTTAGGTTCTACTATACTAGGGTTTCAAATTCATGGACTAAAATTTTTTTCTTTATTAGTACCTGCTGGATGTCCTTTAGGTTTACTCCCTTTATTAGTTTTAATAGAATTTATTTCTTATCTTGCCCGTAATATATCTTTAGGTTTAAGATTAGCTGCTAATATATTATCTGGTCACATGTTATTAAATATTTTAGCTGGTTTTACTTATAATATAATGAGTAGTAGTAAATGAGGTTTACCACTGGGTCTACTTCCTTTGTCTTTTATAATTGCCTTTTCTGGATTAGAAATCGGTATTGCTTTTATACAAGCACAAGTTTTTGTAGTATTATCTTCCGGTTATATAAAAGATGGAGTGGACATGCACTAAGTCCAAATTTAATATTATCAATCCCCTCCTCCTATTTATTAAATGACCACTACAAGTTTAATAAATAAAAACAATAAAAACTAACTTTTTTTTACTTAGTGATTTATAAATATAAGGAAAGTCAATTAAATTTATATAAATATATATTTTTTATATTTTAAAATTCAGGTATTTAACAGAAAATATTAATGATATTACATATATATATATGTAACATAATATTATTACGAACATACAAGCTAATATAACATTTTTATAAAGTTCATAATACAAATAACTAGATATAGCTTAAATAAATCCTAAGTAAAAAGATGTAAAAATGCATAAGTGATATAATTGATCAATTAATTATATCAATAAAAAATTAGATGAGTTTGGTGATGGCTCTGAATGAACACTATCCAAATGCTTGACACATGCTAATCGAACGTTTCATTAAAAATTTTTAATGAAAAGTGGTGTACAGGTGAGTGTAAAAATTTCGGCCTATCTTAGAGAAAGAGAAAAAAAATCTCTTATAGTTCAATAAAAAGGACCATAAAAAAGATAAGAAACAAACTTGAATTAAAAAGTAACTAATTTTAATTGATGTTTATAATTATCGCTCTAAGAGGAAAAGAAATAATAATCGAGAATAGGTAGTTGTTAAGGTAATGTCTTAACAAGCTTTTAATTCTTGGAGTCGAAACTGAGATGGTTGATCGACCACATTGGGAATGAAAAAATCCCAAGGCAAATACGTACAGCAGTGGGGAATTTTAGTCAATGGCCTAACGGCTGAACTGGCAATTTGGAGGAATATAATATTCTAAATATATATTGATAATGACAATATGTATATATGTCTTGACCAATTACGTGCCAGCAGTCGCGGTAATACGTAAGAGACTAGTGTTATTCATCTTAAATAGGTTTAAAGGGTACCTAGACGGAAAAATTTGCCAATAAAGGAACAATTTTTCTAGAGTTTAATAGGAAGTGATAGTACCCGGGTGTAGAGATAGCATTTGGTAATACTTTGGGGACTGGTAACGGCGAAGGCAATCTCTTATATTAAAACTGACGTTGAGGGACGAAGGCTAAGGACATGAAAAGGATTAGGTACCCTAGTAATCTTAGCAGTCAATGATGAATGCCATAAATTAGATTGAATAAATTTAGTTTATAAATGAAAGTGTAAGCATTCCACCTCAAGAGTAATGTGGCAACACAGGAACTGAAATCACTAGGCCGTTTCTGACATGAGCAGTGAAGTATGTTATTTAATTCGGTGATCCGCGAAAAACCTTACCACAATTTGAATATTACATTAATAAAAAATTTTTATTAATGTAATACAAGCGTTGCACGGCTGTCTTCAGTTAATGTTGTGAAACTGTGGTTAACTCCATGAAATTAACGGAAACCCTTGCCTCACTTAATAAGTGGGGCAGTTCGCCTTTATATGGGATATGAGAAAAGGGACAAAGGCAAGTCATCATGACCTTAATATTGTGGGCTATAGACGTGCCACATATTCCTAAACAAAGAGAAGCAAAAATTCATATTTTAGCAAATCTCAAAAAATAGGATAAAAATTATGGATTGTAGCCTGAAATTCGGCTGCATGAATAAGAAATTGCTAGTAATCGTAAATCATAAATCGTTACGGTGAATATGACCTTGGATTGGTACTAATAACTCGTCACATGCTGAAAATAATTAGTGCAATAAGTTTGCTTTTTGATTATAAATATTGAAGTAAAAATATCAAAGACTTTTAAGTTATAATTGAAATCTTCGTATGCGCGATTATAATTAGTGTTAAGTCGAAATACAGTTCGTGTAGTGGAAGTTGCACGGGTTGAATTGGGATAAAAAATACATTTATATTATAAAATATATTTATATATAAGGAGGGTTCCTTTATTGGTAAAAAGGGTTGAGCTGTAAACTCAATAGTCATAGACTTTTAGGAGTTCGAATCTCTTGTCTCCTATTATATAATTAATTATTTTTTAATTAATAAGCTTCTATAGCTCAACGGTAGAGCATAATACTGTTAATATTATGATAAATGTTCAATTCATTTTAGAGGCTATTTTTAGTTTATTTTTAAACTATTAATTTTATTCTCAATTATCATAATTTTTCAAACTTGTTAATTATTAATTATATAATATTAAATGACTAACTTAACACGTAGTAATTTTCAGTTTCATCCTTTTCATTTAGTATCACCCTCTCCTTGACCTATTTATACTAGTATATGTTTATTAATTTTAACAACTAGTGCTGCATTGTCTTTGCATACTTTTTTTAACAGTTATTATTTATTATATGTAGGATTAATTCTTGTTGTATCAGGAATGTTTTTTTGATTTAGAGATGTAATTAGTGAAGCAACTTTTTTAGGAGATCATACATTAGCTGTACAAAAAGGTATTAATTTAGGAATCATATTATTTATAGTATCAGAAGCTTTCTTCTTTTTAGCTATCTTTTGAGCATTTTTTCATAGTGCACTAACTCCTACAGTTGAGTTAGGAGGTCAATGACCTCCTTTAGGTGTTGAGCCTGTAAACCCTTTTGAATTACCACTTATAAATACAGTTGTTTTATTATCAAGTGGAGCTACAGTAACATATTCTCATCATTCATTAATTCAAGGACAAAGATCGGGAGCTTTATGAGGATCAGTCGCTACTATAGCATTAGCTATAATATTTACAGCTTTTCAAGCTATTGAATATAGTGTTTCATCATTTACTATAAGTGACGGTGCTTTTGGTACATGTTTCTTTTTTGGTACAGGTTTTCACGGGTTACACGTTATAATAGGAACTATTTTTTTGGGAGTAGCTCTATGAAGAATGTTTGCCTATCATTTAACTGACAATCACCATGTAGGATTTGAGGGAGGTATTTTATATTGACACTTTGTAGATGTTGTTTGACTTTTTTTGTATATCTCTATTTATTACTGAGGATCTTAATATTTTATACAAAATGTTTAGAAGAAATAGAATACTATTATAATAAACTGAAAAATACTATCAGTTTATTATAATATTTATACTTCTTCTTCAATTCTTTCTCTTTTCTCTTTAAAATTCATAAGTTATTCAATATTATATACTAAAAGGCCTAGATCTCCTGATAGTGAAAATAAAGAAAAATCAACTTGAAAGAAAAAACAAGAAGATATACAATAAATAGAAATAGATCTTAAAGATTTAAAAAAAGACATAAAAGATGCAGAAAATGCAGCAAAAATTGAAAATAATGCATCTTTTTCTCATGAAGTAAAATCTAATAATAGCCATTTAAGACACATTGAAAAAAATTATTCTGAATTTTTTGATACTAATGATGATCATCAAACTACTAATAAAGGATTGAATAGAGTAATAGAGTACTTAAAAAATCAGGAAAAAACTTTCACTAAAGAGTTGGAAGAACTTAAAAAAACTCCTAATCAGGCCTTAGATGATTTACTTAGCGAAATGCTGAATATTACAGAAGAAAATGAGTAAAAAAAAACTTTTTTTTAAGGGATCTTAGTATTAAGGTAATACATATGACTTTTAATCATTCAAAAATAGGTTCGATTCCTATAGATCCTATATTAAGTTAATATAAATTATTAAATTACATGATTATAGTTTAACGGTAGAATGTTCAGTTACCACTTGAACGATGTCAGTTCGATTCTGATTAATCATATATAAACTTTATAAATAGAAAAATTTTTTTATCACTATTTTTAATTATATTATTAATATAAAGAGTATAGTTTAGGGGCAAAACAGTAATCTTCCATATTACAAACTTGAGTTCGATTCTCAATATTCTTAAGGTAGCTTCAAAGAATTTTTTTTAGAATTAGTAACTTAATAGGTAAAGAATTTTCTTGTCACGGAAAGAGATGTCGGTTCGAAACCGATCTAATTCGTATTTAGGAAAAGTTATCATTGGTAAGATAAGACATTTGCTAAATGTTGTGTTTTTACATTTGGACGTTCAAATCGTTCCTTTTCCGTTAAAAAAGGAAGAGTTGTTATTGGAAAAACAAGGTATCTACTAAATATTATGCTTTAGCATCTGTGAGTTCGAATCTTACCTCTTCCGTCAAAAAAATTTGTAATTTAAAATCTTAAATTACAAAGATATAATGAACAAAAGCCTTTTCCGTATTTATAATATTATACATATTTTCTTATATTATAAATACTCATAAAGAGTATAGTTTAATGGTAAAACAAGAAGCTTCAACCTTCGAATTTTCAGTTCAAGTCTGAATACTCTTGTATAGTCTTGAATTATACATTATTTTTAACATAATTATACTTAATTCTTCTCTTAAGAGATTTTATATATTACTCACCAATGAATAATTTATTTATTATTAACGAATACTATACAAACGGTTATTTGTCTCATATGTTGACTTTATTATCTATATTAGCAATAATAAGCGGAATTTTTACTATAATTACTAAAAATCCCATAGTTTCTATTCTATTTCTAATTGGTTTATTTGCCAGTATTTCCAGTTATTTAATATTAATCGGATTAAGTTTTATAGGATTATCTTATTTAATTGTTTATATAGGAGCTGTTTCTATTTTATTTTTATTTATATTAATGTTAATTAATATAAGAATAAGTGAATTACAAAATAATACTAAAAATAGTATATTTTTAGCAATAATTATAACTATTTTTTTTAATTATATATTGTTTCAAATATTACCATATAGTATTATTATAACTAATAGTTATAATATGTTTATTAAAAACATATTGTACAATTTTTCATGAAACGAATTTCATAATTTTTTTGTAAATTTAAAAACAAGTAAACCTGATATTTTATTTGTTACAAGTAAAATTTGAGATGCAAATTTATTAGAAAATGATCATATTACAGCTATAGGTAATATTATGTATACCAATTATAACTTATGATTGCTTATAACAAGTTTTATTTTACTATTAGCTATGGTAGGAGCAATTATTATTACTATTAAACAAAAAAATTAAAATAACTAAAAATTATTCTATATCATATATATTTTATAAAATTTTGAATAATTTTTAAAGAATGTCATATAAAAATATATATTTTTATATTTAAAGAGATTAACTCAACGGTAGAGTGTCTGTTTTACACACAGAAAGTTAGCCGTTCAAATCGGCTATCTCTTAATATATATATATATATAAGATACATATAATACAAATTCTTTAATTTAAGGGTAAAATGTATCTTTGATAAGGATATTATTCAAGTTCAAGTCTTGAAAGAATTATAAGAAAATTGGCCGAGAGGTTTAAGGCGATCATTTAGAGCATGATTAAAGATTTATCTTTCAAAGGTTCGAATCCTTTATTTTCTGCTTATAATTATATATAAGAGAATTGACTGAGTTGGTTTAAAGTGGCTAGTTTGAGCCTAGTTAAAGATTTATCTTTCAAAGGTTCGAATCCTTTATTCTCTGTTTATTAAAAAACTAAATTTACAATATACCGGGTTAGAGTCATATTGGCGCGACGCATCTTTTGGGTAGATGAAATTCTCTGTTCAAATCGGAGTAACCCGAGCAGACATTAAGTAAATAATTCTTATTTAAAAATGCTTAAGAAATGTAAATGATATAAAAAAACTTTTATTTGATATAATTTAAGTATATAAAGAAATTATTAAAGATATCTAGCTATATATTAAAAAGAGAAATTTAATTTATAAATATTAAATCTTATAATACATTTTTTTCTTAATTTATCTTAAACTCCCAATTAACAATGAAATTTCTTTTTTGTTAGAAATGAGAATTTTAAAGAGAAAAACATAGTCTTTTAATGAACGGAAATTTATTATAATAATAAATGGAAATTCATTGAAAGGGAAAAGAAATATTTTTGTAAGAATTAAATTATTATAAGAACTCAACTGTTGTAATATAAACTTTTTTTGAGAAATCAAATCGTAAACGAAATGAAAAGAAATATCTTAGTAACTTCAGGAAAAAAAATCAAACGAGATTCTGTAGGTAATGTGAATTCAAACAGAATAGCCTATAATAATAAGTAAAATGGTAATAAAACTGTTTGAAAAAGGGGAACCTTCCTCAAAGGCTAAATATAATATATAAGCGATAGAAAATAGTACCGTGAGGGAATTGATATTTGAATTAGTAATTTTATAAGCAGCTCAAGCAAAAAAGTAAGAGCGTACCTTTTGCATAATGGGTCACCAAGTTAATATTATATGCGAGATTTTAATTATAGATAAACCAATCATGAATATAATGAATAGTATTTAATATTAGACCCGAAATCTAGTGATCTTACTATAATCAGGAACACAAAAGTCCGAACGGGTTATCGTTGCATAGATATCCGATGAATTATGGTAAGCAAGTGAAAGACAACACTGACTAGAATAGCTGGTTTTCTGCGAAACCTATAATAGTAGGCAATTTAAGTAACATCTTAACAGGTACAGAAATTAATCTCAGGAAAGATGTAATATACAATTAAAAAAATTTTGTATGTTACCTTATACATATCGGGGGATCGTGAAGATTTTATCGGTGAGTATGTAGACTCGGAATGGTAAAGATGAATCTTGAATTATCGGACATAAAATGATAAGATTATATGTCAAAAGGGAAACAGCCCAGAACAAACGTTAAGGTTCCAAAATTATTATTAAGTGAAAGTAAGAAGGTCTTCAGGTATATCAACAAGGGAATAGGCTTGGAAGCAGCCATAATTTAAAGATCTCGTATCAGAGCACTTGTTAACTTAAAAGGCATCGAAAATTTAACGGATCTAAATAATATACCAAAACTTTGTCCATTCTAATATTTCAATTATTAGTGTAATTATTTGTTGAATGGACTTCACTTTATCCATATTAGCTACAATTATAGCATAATTATTTATTGAATGGGGTAGCAGAACGTTGAGTAGTTATTAGATTTTTCTTATTAAAAAAGGAAAATAAAAAAAAACTCAAGTGATAATGGTGACATGAGTAACAAAAAAGAAATAAAGGTATGTGTATCTATGTATAGATACACATATAACATAAATATACATAGAAAAAATTTTTTTCT
>Ga0209110_1000008_pt1 | contig 15061 bp, 16 predicted proteins | sample TexAe_OM2H0_O1_FD_187939 | JGI IMG/M metagenome (GOLD analysis project Ga0209110, IMG submission 187939) | Forest soil microbial communities from Davy Crockett National Forest, Groveton, Texas, USA - Texas A ecozone_OM2H0_O1 (SPAdes) (version 2) | ecosystem: Environmental > Terrestrial > Soil >...
AGGTGGTTGTGAAAAATATAAAATGGCTGTGAAATATGGCTGTGAAATATGGCTGTGAAATATGGCTGTGAAATATGGCTGTGAAATATGGCTGTGAAATATGGCTGTGAAATATGGCTGTGAAATATGGCTGTGAAATATGGCTGTAAAAAAATGAATATGAATGTGATAGCTGTGAAAAAATACTGTGAAAAATGGCTGTGAAATATGGCTGTGAAAAATATGAAATGGCTGTGAAAATATAAAAATGGCTGTGAAAATATAAAAATGGCTGTGATGGCTGTGAAATTTGTGAATTTTATTTTCTTTTTATTTTTATTTAAAAAAATTTTAATTTTAAATAAAGTTTCACAGCCATCACAGCCATTTCACATTTTTCACAGCCATTTCATATTTTTCACAGCCATATTTCACAGCCATATTATTTTTTCACAGCCATATTTCACAGCCATATTATTTTTCACAGCCATTTCATATTTCACAGCCATATTTCACAGCCATATTATTTTTCACATCCATTTTATATTTTTTCACAGCCATTACTTTGAATATAAGTGAAAGAACCATCATATAAATCTATTAATGTCTTAATAATAACACAAAGTAATAATAGGTTGATTTCAAAATGAAGAAACCAACCTAATCTGCTTGACATCCATCGAAAACTACGAATCCATCTAAATCTTTTTCATCTTCTAAATCTAAATCATCAAAATTATAAACAGGATCTTTCAATAATTTTCTTATTTTATCTTTTAATTCTGGAATAGTTATTTTAAACCCAATTTTTCTCTTTCCATCTTTCTCAAATCTTTCAGTTTCAATATTTAACATACTAGATAAATTTCTTGATAATTGATTACCATTATTTAGTTGTTTTTTATTTGGGATAATTGGGAACAAAGACCCATAGATCAGAGAAGAATGAGAATGTTAATTGCTAGAGTGCAGACTCCCAAGGTTGGTGGTCAGAAGGATTGGATTTATTAGCGTGGAGTTTGCTGAAGAGTTTGCTGAAGAGTTTTACTGAAGAGTTTGCTGAAGAGTTTGCTGAAGAGTTTTACTGAAGAGTTTTACTGAAGAGTTTGCTGAAGAGTTTGCTGAAGAGTTTGCTGAAGAGTTTGCTGAAGAGTTTTACTGAAGAGTTTGATGAAGAGTTTTACTGAAGAGTTTGATGAAGAGTTTTACTGAAGAGTTTGATGAATAGTTTGCTGAAGAGTTTTACTGAAGAGTTTGCTGAAGAGTTTGCTGAAGAGTTTTACTGAAGAGTTTGCTGAAGAGTTTGCTGAAGAGTTTGCTGAAGAGTTTTACTGAAGATTTTGCTGAAGAGTTTTGCTGAAGAGTTTGCTGAAGAGTTTTACTGAAGAGTTTGCTGAAGAGATTGATGAAGAGTTTTAATGAAGATATTGATGAAGAGTTTTGCTGAAGAGTTTTGCTAAAGAGTTTTGCTGAAGAGATTGATGAAAAGTTTTGCTGAAGAGTTTTGCTGAAGAGAATAATAAGTTTGCTGAAGAATTGATGAGTTTTGATGAAGAGATTGATGAAGAGTTTTGCTGAAGAGTTTTGCTGAAGAGTTTTGCTGAAGAGATTGATGAAAAGTTTTGCTGAAGAGTTTTGCTGAAGAGAATAATAAGTTTGCTGAAGAATTGATGAGTTTTGATGAAGTTGCTGAAGTGATGATTATTATTTTTTTATTTTATAAAAAATAATAAAAAAATATATTTTTTTTTGTTTTGCTTCAGCAACTTCAGCAAAACTCATCAATTCTTCAGCAAAACTTATTATTCTCTTCAGCAAACTTATTATTCTCTTCAGCAAACTTATTATTCTCTTCAGCAAAACTTATTATTCTCTTCAGCAAACTTATTATTTTCTTCATCAAAATCTTTGATTAAGGATTTACTCGTACATATATAGAATAAAAGATAACTATAAGACCGCATATATTAGATATAATATGTCTTAGTAATAATACAAAGTAATAATAGGTTGACTTCAAATTGAGAAATCAACCTAATCTACTTGACATCCATCAAAAATTACGACTCCATCTAGATTTGCAACATCTTGATCTTCTAAATCTAGTTCATCAAAATTATAATCTGGATCTTTCAATAACTTTCTTATTTTATCTTTTAATTCAGGTATTGTTATATCAATACCTGCTTTTGTGTTACTGCCATTTTTACTAAATCTTCTAGTTTTTATATCTAATACAGTTGTTAATTGTTTTGATAAATTATTAGCATTTAAATGGGTTTTCTTTGGAATATTGTTATATTCATCCTCGAATTCGGAAATATGCCATTTACCCACAGTAGAATTTGTATTATGTTTAATTAAATTAATAATACATTTATGTAATGGATCCAGAGATTTTTCTTTTAAATCTCTCTTCCATTCAGTCAATGGAATTTTATCAGAAATCCATTCCGATATATCATACGTTAATAAATATTCAAACATTTCTCTACCAGAATCATTATTAAAACATGTTTTCTCAATGTTTTTAAAATAACCATCAATGTAAACTGCACCGCAATCTAATTCCATACAAACGTATCTTCTGTCACTTGATTCGATTTTTACAACCCAATCGCAATTTGAAGTAAATATGCAATCAGTATAATCATCTCTATCAAATGCATCTACACCTTTATACTCTATTGGTTTTCTAGTACGAGTGATAATATCTTTCAATCTATCAGCCATCTTATATGCAACACCTTTATTTTGTGCTTCGTCTAATCCAACTAATACAACTCTTTCAAATTTCGCATTAAATTTACCTAAAATATCTTCAATATTAGAGGTACTTGTACAAAAGGGTTGACCTAATACATATTCTTTAAAATAATCGACGATAATGTTTTTCCCAGCACCTTGAATAATAGATTTTAATACTAAAGCCGTACCTAATTTTTTATTGGGTCTCTGTACTTTATGTGAGAACCAAGAAACAGTATAATCATATAATTTATTATCATTTCTACACCAATATTTTTTGATATGATTCAAAATTGGAGCAATTTTTGGAGTAATTGGCCTGGGATTTAAGTCATTTGGAACTTTATGTTTGAATCCGAAAAATAAATTTAAAACATGGTCTTGAAGATTGGGTTTATTTAATGTGAATGGTTCCCACGCAATTTCTTTAACTTGTCTTCTATCCAATGAATACATCCATTTATCTAAAGCTATTTTGATAGTCGTATAAATACCGGTTAGACTAGTATATCTCCTAATTATATATGGTTGATTTATAGACCCATAATCTAATTCAATTACCGTTGGTTTTGTACTTCCAATCCAATGAATTAAGAATTTGTTAAGATATTGAATTAATAATTTCTTTTCAATAACGATATATTTTCCTGTTTCTTTATTATACTTGATAAAATTTTCTTTTATATATCTTTCACTAAGACTATCCATATTATCAGGCTCTGTTTTCTTTTTTGTTTTCTTCGTTTCTTTTAAAGATATTTTCTTTTTTGGTTTTACTGTTTTTTCATGATTTTTATCTTTATTTTGTATTTTATTTTTGGAAATATTTTTCTCCTCATTTATTATAGAATTATCATCGTCACCATCATCTAATAAACATTTACCTGCGAATACATTTTTAGGTTCATTTGATTGTAATAATATAGAATTATCATCATCAACATCATCTAATAGGCATTTACCTGCGAATACATTTTTAGGTTCATTCGATTGTAATAATATAGAATTGCCGGGTCGACATATGAAATATGTTCCAGTCTCAGTTTTTCTGACACATGAATTGTTATTGAATTTTGCATGATTTCTATTACATATTGAGCAAAAATATGGTATACTTCCTTTAAATATAACTTCATTATGTTGATTGATTTTAATGAATCGTAATGAATCGTTCCAATATCCGGCATCTTTCAAAAGAGTAATTGCTTCACTTTGGGTCATTTCAATGCAATTTTCGATGCATTTTCCTGAAGAAATTTCAGGTTTGCATAAAACGGGAGATTTTTCCCCCCCATATAAATCATCCGTCATACACTTCTGTTTCCATTCAAATTCATTATCACTATTTGTGTATTGAACTATGTAATCTTCGAATTTATTTTTGCTATCTTCAAAATTAATAACTTTAAATACTCTTCCCGGATCATTCGTTTTCGCACAATCAATACACCTAAAATTTTGTGTCGATTTATATACCGAATTATCAAAAAATTGATTTTCATTTTGCTTATTTTTAGACCATATCAAATTAGGATATTTATTATCTACTCCTTGTTCAGTTGCATATCTGTTTATATCAGCAACAATTTCATTCATTTTTACCATTTTCAGCCCGCCAAGACCACAAATGATAAAATGATATGAATATTTTGTCATATCGGTTTTAATATCTTTACCAGACGCAGACAAAATGGATATGTTATCTAATTCTATATCGAAATATGACATGAATAAATCACAAAAACTTGTAACTATATCTGCATTCATGTCTAAACTAAAATTTTCGTTACAGTAGCAATCAATATCAAAATAAGGCTTTACAAAAGTTTCATGTGTTAAGTATTCATTTAAAAATTTAGGTTCTGTTTGCCTATTAATAAAACTAATCATATCTGTGATATTCCGAAAAACAAATGGATCTATTGTAAATCCACCAGTCTTTGGTAATTGAGCCTTTAAATAAAATTTTTGATTGCTCATTTTTTTTCTCTCCTATATAATCTATAAATATTTTTTTTTTCACGAAAAAAATAATTCAATTTTTTTCTCGTAAAATTAAAATCTATATATTATTTTATAAAATAAATAACTAAATGAATAACTGTGATCGAAAAATGACATATAGAGAAAGAGATTTAATCAATAAAAAAAGAAAGTATGCGAAAAACCGTCTTGATAATTTGTTACAATTACAAACAGACCTTATAAAAGTATTATCTGAGACTGATTTTGAAAAATGTGAAGAGGCTCCGAAAGACATAAATAAAATGATGAAGAAACTATATGAATCATTAAGTTCAATTGAAAATCAAATTTAATATAATTCGGATCGCAAAATTGTATTTTCTAAAGAGTTAATATATAACAATGAGTAGTGACTGGATTTCTTTCGTTAAAGCTTTTGCAAACACTAATGGTATTTCCTATGGACAAGCATTAAAACTTGCGGGACCTTATTATCATCAACAAAAAGGTACTCGATCGACTGGTCGCAAGAAAAAAAGAACTGGTGGTGTGGTAGTTAGAGCCGATAAATATAATAGAATGGCATCAGACATATTAGGTTATGGTGGTGCTAAAGCCCAAAAAGGAGCTCTGGCTGCACTATTATCAGGTCTGGATGCCCAAGTTAAAATTAACTAATCTGTTCACTCTAATAGAATCTTCTTCATCTTCTGATGCATATTAGAATATAATTGATGATATTGTGTCTGATTATGTCTGGATGTATTGGATCTGGTAAACATCTTACCACATACTTTGCATTCAATTCTTTCTCTAAATCGACCAGTCGACTCCGAATCTGATGGCTTGGTATTGTATATGGCTTTACCGATAGGAGTCATCGCATATCGGATCTCTTCGGGTTTACATAATGGTAATGATTTATGTTCACTTAAAGCATCCTGTAATTGTTTTTTATTGAACATATTTGTGTGTATAAAAAGTACACACAAATTTTATAAATTTTTAATTTATGTCATACTTTTTTAAAAAAGTATAATATATAATGTTTTCATTTGACTCGGGTAAACCTATTGCGGTTATTAAAGGAGGTACATTTAATGGTGAGATTTTATTTGTTGATTCGGAGGATAGTAAATGTTGTGGAGGTTGTTCATATAAGTGTTCCCGTCAAGCTTGCTGTAACGACTGTAGTATGTGTTATGATAAGATGATACTTCCCAAAGATATAGGTATTGAGGGGGATTTTCAACACATACCTAATGAAAAAGAAAGAGTTATTTATATTGCCGGACCTTCGGGCTCAGGTAAAAGTACATATGCTTCGAAATATATTGAGATGTACCTGAAATTATTTCCACACGCTAAATTTTTTGTCTTTTCAAGATTGAATGATGATGAACCTCTAGACAAATTAAATCCTCACCGAGTAACAATCGATCAATCATTAATTGAAGAACCTATAGATATTACACAGGATGTTATCCCAGATAGTATCATATTATTTGATGATATAGATACTATTCAAGATAAAAAATTACAATTAGCTGTAAATAAATTAAAAGCAGACATATTGGAAATAGGTAGACATATGAATATAAGATGTGTAATAACAAGTCATCTGGTTAATCCAAATGAGAGATCGGCATCTAGAACATTATTGAATGAAATGCAGACATTAACTGTTTTCCCAAATGCCGGAAGTACATATCAAATTGAATATGCATTGAAAAAATACTTTGGATTTTCTACCAAACAAATCAGATCAGTCCTAGATATGAAAAATACCAGATGGGTTACAATATTTAAAGATTATCCTCAGGTAATTCTAACCGAACATAGAGCGGTATTTGTCAGTTCTTTGAACCAAGATTAAGATCACTTATAGCTTGATCAATGATTTTATTATCGAAACTTAAATATTGTTGTGTGGAAGTAATTTGTTTATGACCCATTGCTTTCTGAGTTTTCAGTATATCATTTCCTAATTTTTCATGAACATTTTTGGCGTATGTTTTTCTCATAGTATGAGTAGCTAATTTTCCAGTCATTTCATTATTACGATAAACCATATATAGTACACCAGTTGCTTGACGGGTCGAAATAGCTTTATTATCAGACTTTTGTGATTTAAATAAATAATAATTCTTGTCAATTGGTTTTCCATATATTTCTTTAAAGTTATCGAGATAATTTTTGAGATATTGTTTCACAGTTTCATTCATCAGCATAGTTCTACTCTCAATTTTTTTTTTCATATTAGCTCTTTGCACTGTGACATAATCAGCAATTTTGGAATACGGCATAATATCTTTAATTTTCAGACTCAATAATTCATTAACTCTATATCCAGTGTTCATTCCCAGTATAAACATAGCTTGATTTCTCAATTTGTATTTGCCTTGGAATGAATTTAAACAATCAGTTATTTCTTCCGCAGTTAATGGGCGACAACCTTTCATTTTTATTGTATATAAAAATGAGAGATTTTAAACAGGAAATTTATACTTTTAATAAAAGTATCGCAAAACTCGGGGTTTACGGGGTGTCCCCGTAAAAGAGTTACTTTTCTGAATACATAAAAATTTGACATTTTCTATATAAATATATATCTATAAAACTGGATATTTTAATCATTTTTCGATATTAGATCTTTACGGGACACCCGTACTTTTATCAAAAGTATTTTTTTGAATCGAAACGGCATTTAGACAATCAATATACATTTGGTGTACTTTGATTCGATATTCAAATTCCTTTATCTGTTTTTTTAATCCTTCTATTGTGTTTTCACAAGATTTTTTTTTTGAAATATGTCCACTTCTTAACCAATCAATAGTATGTTCAAATCCCATTTTCATTAGTTCATTTTCAGGGTATGCTTGAGGGAATATATCAGGAATTTCTAAACTTGACATTTTCTGTATATATAATCTATACAGAAAAAAATTTCAAGTTTTAAATTTCCGAAAATAACATCTTAAAAAATTAAAGTATTTAACATGGCTAATACTTTAAATTTTGAGAGTAATAAGTATAAATTTCCTAATTCGTCAAAACCTGAAATTTTTAACTTATATCAAAACTCATAGGTTTAACTAAGTGTCTAGTTTAACTAGAAGTAAATTTAGTATTTAAATATTTCAAGTTTTAAAACTTGAAATATTTTTTTCAAGATAGTATATTATATATAATGGAAATTGAGATAATTAGACCATTATTTAAATCGCTTGGTATTGAAGATACTTTGTCTATAATTTTAGAGTATTTAATAGTAGATAATTATTGTGAAGATCATGATATGTTTATAAGGAATCAATGTTTATACCAATATCAGATTAATTATTCATGTATCAGATGCACACTTAATAGTTTTCAGTATTTTAAAATGGGTGTTAGAAATTATTTGATTAATAATTTACCCGAATCACCTGATGAATATATTTATGAGGTATTGAATAATCCTTACAAATTAACTATTCTTTCGGGATTCACAATAAATTCTGATTTTTATGATGGGAAGATATCACATAAAAAACGATTGTATTGCGAAATCTTTAAAAATAATTCATACATATCGTAGAAAACCCCGAAGTAGCTCCACCAGTAGAAGTAAGACCGACTGCGAATGTATCTCCTGGATTTAATGTCACATTATTGGATGTATTAGTAGCCGTAGTTGCAGTACCTGATATTATAATAGATAATGGGGTCGCTGAACCGTTCACATATAAGGTATATGTCCAGCTCTGTCCAGCTCCGGGTGGTGCACTAAGTAAAACTCTTAATGATCGGATAGTTATCTGATTATTAGTTACAGCCCTAGCATTCGGAAAAGTAGCTACTTCACCACAAGGACCAATAAAATTCCCACTTGTAGTAGCAGAGAAAGAACTCCAATATATTTGATTAGATCCAACATTAATACCTTCAGTTAATGTCAATGAATTTGCATACAGATTGTACCCATTCGGGACTTCCAAATTAGAGATACTCATATTTTATATTATATATTACCTTTTTAAAAAAAAAGTTATAATTCTGGTTTCTTGAGTCCTGATAGGAAGCTCACTAAAGCACGAATATTATGATATTCTACCAGTTTGTAACCAGGTATTAAATTTGTCTTTGATACCAGGAGTTAATGATGCTTGTGTTACAGTGATATTTTTAATGTCACTGTATAATTTTAAAAAATCAATCCATTCATCACCTAATTGTGTCTGTCCTACAATAGGTATTGGACCAGGTCCTGATATCTGTCTTAAACTACGAACTACCGGATTTAATTTTATTTTCTTAGGTTTAAGCTTTAATTTTTTCTTTATTTTTGGCTCTGGACCCATCATCTGATTAGTTCCACTTTCAGGTAGCTGAAATAATTCAGCTGGTTGGATTAATTGATCAGGCACTATACCTTTTTTAGGTACTTTAAACATCCCGTTATCAACTAACCATTTATTATATATTTGGCCGATATCTTTCATTCTTAATATATCAGGTCTCTTCATCCCATTCACTTGAGCATATTCTCGTAAAAATAATTGCCATGTATTATTGTAGTATTTGGGGCTAGTATAAGGCACTAGAGGTACATATTTACCACATATAACAAATCCATCTTTATCTATTCCAGGAAATAGACATTTTCTATATCCCTTAGATTTAGTTCCGCCTAATGCTGTATAACTACCCATTAATTCTCGCCTAACCATATGTCTAAGTAATCTTTCATTTAACATTGAGTAATATATATTACCCTTTTAAAACTTTTTTACCTTTTTTCAAAAAGTATATCAGAATTTGGATTAAAGTGGTGTCCCTGTCCATGTCCGTACATTTAATATGAACATTGTCCTTTATATTGTTCATATACTTTCCTAATTCCTGGCATTCTCATAGCATCACCATAACTTATACCATTTTGTACAGCATATTGTTTTAAGAATATAACCCATGGATTATATCTAATGCCACCTCTTTTTCTCTTGGGTTTAGCGCTACCAACCATTCCTCTACCCATTATTGGATACATCATTGATTGTCCATACATTTCTGGATGCCATAGAGAACCAACATCTTCAACAACAACACCTCCTTTTCCTTTAAGTTTTAGTTTTGGACCGAGACATATTTGAGAACATTGTTTTGTTGTAGGTTTACCAGTTTTTCTATTTCTTTTGATAGGTCCTGGTTTTCTGGGAACACATGGAGAATACATTACAGGAGTTTTTTTAGCTCCCGCAGTGACACCCATTCCCATTCTAATTTCATCCTGAATAATATTTCTTATTCTTTGATCAAATGACATTATTATATATATTACCTTTTAAAAAAAGAAACTTTTTTTACCTTTTTTTTAAAGGTATACCAAAAAGGTGGACATGGGGGGAAATCCCCAAAAAAATTAATCAAAATCGGTGTTTGGCTATTTAACGATATTCTAATGCTTTCCTTAATTGAGCTTTAGATAATTTTTTACCACCTGCCATTACACCCTCTCCTTCATCATATCCGTATCCTAAATTTCTGGCAACTTGTGAAGCTGGTCCACCTATTCCAGGAATCAGTGGAGCAAGTGTAGATATTAATTTACTTTCTTTGAGAAAATTATTTATCTTAGATCCAAAGTCTTTCAATCCACTTAAAAAGTCACCACCATTAATATCTTGAATATCTCGGTAACTTACAAATGGGGATGGTTTCGCATCAAGAATATCTTGTTTTGAAATAACCCCAAGTTGTGCTACACTTTGACCTAACGCCGGTACCGTGAAAGTACCTTCCTGGATCACAACCATTAGAATTGACATCGGAACTGTATCCCATGCACCAGAAGAATTGAGGTTTTGTACATTCAGTGTGACTTGTAAATTATATTGTCCTTGCATACCTGGTGCCTGATCGGGACCTAATTGTAGGTCTGTGCCAAATTCAAGGCAAATAGGTCCACCAGTAGTAGGTACACGAGCTGTTCCAACATTTGGAGGAAATGCTGCATTATATCCGGGATATCCACTCCATTGTTGCCAAGTAAAATCTCCATGATTCTTGACATTTGTTAAATATAATTGTTGTTGATTTGCAGATGACATTAAAGTACTATTTGCATCCCACTCAACTTTAATATTAGTAATAGATAAAAAGCAATCAGTCAGATTAGGTGAATTTAATAATGCTTGATTAGATGGTCTAACATATATGTATACACGTCTAGGGATCGAACTTATTTGAATATTATTAGCCGTAACAGTGACACCCGAACCCGGTAAACTGGTAGGTGAATATGCAATAGTTCCAATATCAGTTGTGTATACAATTGGATTAAAATATGGATATGTAATAGGTGTATTAAATGTTAATCCTCGAGTCAATAGATTGGGAGTGATATATTTAAAGAGCAATCGTGGTTGATTATCATTATATGAGAAGGCTGGACTAAAGTTATTAAATTGAACACTAATATTTGTAATATTCGAAAAAACCGAGGCGCCTAAAGCTGGATTAGTTGAAACCGGAGTAATTGCATCATGTGACCACATTCTATTACCCAGGTTGTTGTAGAATGAAATATTGTAATCAAGTGAGTTAACATTATATAATCCTTGTGAGTTATGATGACCCCAGTACAAAGGACTCAAAAACAATGGTTCGGTCACTACCATATCCACTATGGCCGTTGCTAAAGTTCCATTAACAGTCGGTACTACAGCTATATTTGAAGTAGACAAAATAGTGAATGGGAATGAACCTCTTTGAGTTGGAGAACCATCCAAACCATCACCATAAAAGGCCAATGGAGAACGAATCGAACCATGTAAATCGGCATAATTTAAAGATTGATCTGGATAATTTGGGGTCAGTGAATAGTCTTTGGTTTTTAATTTTGAATCAATATTATATCTAATTAATGCATGTATATAATCCCCAACATTTGAAGATATTTGTGTATTGTTGATTGTCACCGTTAAACTTTCCATGCTTCCAGTCAGTGGATATGCTCTAGGTGCATCAAATCCGGCATTTAATAAAGATGTTGGTGGAGCATATGCTGCATTATCAGTTGTGATTAATCCGGTAAAAGTTAATCTTACAGGTGCTTGAAAATATTGTTTTCTAGTCGTGAATATCGAACCATTGGGTGGTGGACAACTAAATTGTATTGATGAACTTGAAATAGATGTGGATGTAAAAGCTTTATAACTAATCTTATCTCCACCTTTTAGAATTGAATAGTCTCTTTTAGTTTGAACGTCAGTTATTGGATCTAACACTTCAACTGGTGTTAATTTTTGATAAGATAATGACATTGTATATATTATACTTTATAGTTTTTAAAAAAGTTAGACATAAGTTAGTAAATTATGCGTATTTTTATACATATCTTTTTTAATGAAAGCAATTTTTAGCTCTATTTGCTGTCCAACAGATATTAATAATGGATGTACATTACCAATTTTATCTTGCCAATAAACACCAAAATCAACTTTATTTAATGGTATTTCAGATATCATATCAACTAATTTATATTGACCTAGTGGTGTATAATATGCTATACTTCGAGATTGATTGGAAAATTCAAGCTGTGGTACATAATCCGCAACAACGGGTACCTGACTATTGACACCGGTATTCATACCCGATAAACTTTGACGTGGAGCGCTTTCCTTTTGTATTGGTATATCATTTGTAGTGATTAAAATTTTTCTAATTGAAAACCATAAAACTATTGTATTGTAATCCTCCGTAAATATATATGTTCCATCTGTTGTCAATGAAGGTAAAGGTGTTAAGATATGACTTAATTCTCTGCCTTGAGGTTGATTATAACCATAAAATTTATAATTAAATGAAGATAAATAATTACTTGCTTCATTATTCATAAAAATTTCAGCTCCAGTTGCAAAAAAATCCGGAGTGATTGTTAGTGAAAATAATTGATTAACTGGATTGAATGAATAAAAAGGAGATGCAATGGCTCCTAAACCAGCATTTGTCATAGCTGTATTCAAAGCTGTATTGAACATATTAATTACATTAGTAAAAGTATAAACCCAATAATAAGTTGATGATAATTGAGACGACGTAAAAAATATAGGTCCGATAGGTGCCGGTGTAGGTGGTAATGTTGGTTCTAAAGATACATATACAACATTAACTGGGAAATTTGTACCAGCAAATCTAATACCAAAAATTAATGGTGTCAAATTGGGATCTGGTTGATTATTTAGAATTGGCATAATTAATATTGGTATATCATTTAGAGGAATACTGAATCTAATAATACTACAGTAATATTTAGAGCAATCATCCAAGATAGGTATTGTTAAACTCTCCTTATATGTTGCCGGAGCTGGGTTGTTTCCTTGAGTTTGATCTTGATTTATAACAACATTTAAATAGACATTATCTTTAGTTTTATATAACTGAGACATACTCGTATCTGTGATCTTATATATAAATACTTTTTAAAAAAACTAGGGATATGGGATATGGGATATACTCTATTAAAAACCAGCTTTATTCATAGTTACCCAAGTAACTAAATCATCACTATATTTACCGTAAAATAAATATTTAAATTCTTCTAAGGATAAATCTCTCAGTATTAATCGTAACGCACACCAGCGTCCACAATCTTTGATATTATTTCCCATCTTTTGAAATTTATAATTATTATATGATAATTCATAGGGTGAAGACAATAATAAATAAGAAAGGTATGGTATTGCTTGATTAGATTCGACACGAAAATTATAAGGAATATATTCTATCTGACTATCGATGAATCCATTATATGGATCAAAAAATTCAATTTCATTATCATTTAATTTAAATAAACAACACCAATGACCGTAATTTTTTTGGATTTCATATAACAAAAAACATGCTCCATACGGATCTAATATTTCATCAATATGATTATAACGGTGTAATTCTGGATATAAGATGATATTCGCTTTACCATCTACTAATCTCAGTACTTGTTTGTCACTCAGTGCAACATTCTTATACTTATCAATAATTTCCTGCATTATACTTTTATAAAAAGTATAGCAAAAAAAAGAAACTTTTATATACTTTTATTAAAAGTATTACGAAGTATCCCCGTAATTAAGCATAACAAACTTCAACATATCCACCATATGTAATTGCACCCGTTGCTAGTGTTGATACTAACTGCACATTTATAACATTACCTCCAGTAACAAGTATATTAGTTGATAGATTTCCAGCATATGCTCCAGTAATATTATCTTCTGATGAAAAAGCATTATTACCAGCAGATCCTACGACTGTACCATTATTTACTAATTTATAGTCAAAAATTAAGTCCGAGTACCCTTGGTTCGCTCCAGTCAGGCAATGCGCACTAATCGTATAACTTACTACTACACTCTGATTTACCGGAAGTACAAAATTATAAATAGTAGTGGTACCATTTGCAGGTATAGACCCATGCACCCCATTTCTAATATTACATAGTGTTAATGAACTATTTAATGCAATACTTTGAAAAACCGGATTTCCATTTTTTGAAACATCTTGGGTCAATACAGTATTTAAATTTGGACTACCTGTAACCCCACCAGCAATAATTGTATTCGAACCACTATTAATGGTTTTATTTGTTAATGTTTGAGTACTAGATGTATCAACTATATTATTCCTAGATACCAGAACTGTACCTTGTTGTGCCAAAATAGAAGTTGCGGTATTATCAAGTGCAATACCAGCTTGTGATATTCTTAATCGTTCCGTGAAATTCGTACCAATTTTGAAATCATCTTGAGCCCATACATATGAATCATTATTTACTGGATTTTCTCCGACATAAAATATTCCGGTTCCATTACTAGTAAATGCAATATCATTATCTGGTGAGGTAATATCTACTTGGTCTATCGTTATATTACCGGTTCCACTCGACGTTTTATTTGTTACCGTTAATTTTCCTTCAATGGGTAGTGGTCCTCCTCCTTCAGATGTACTGATACTTCCAACGTAAATATTATAATTATTGGGTACTAAAAGATTAGAAATAGACATATTCGATTGTATATATATATAACCTTTTTTAAAAAAGGTATGTCAAAAAATAGAACTCTTCACTAAGGTGAGTTTTTATAGAGAGTTATATATATACATGTTGATTAATAACAGTTTAATTAAAGGAAGCGGGTGTGCTAATTATCCGTATTGTAAATACCCGGGTAAGCCAAAAAAAAGGATATCATCACAAGGTGGTAAGATATTAGGTAAAAAATTAAATTTTACTAAATTCTTGTCAACTTTAGAAAGACAACATAACAAATATTTAGCTAATTTACCAATGTGGGACCAATATATTGTATGGACTTATACTTTG
>Ga0209110_1000009_pt1 | contig 14327 bp, 11 predicted proteins | sample TexAe_OM2H0_O1_FD_187939 | JGI IMG/M metagenome (GOLD analysis project Ga0209110, IMG submission 187939) | Forest soil microbial communities from Davy Crockett National Forest, Groveton, Texas, USA - Texas A ecozone_OM2H0_O1 (SPAdes) (version 2) | ecosystem: Environmental > Terrestrial > Soil >...
GAATTCTTTCATTCTCTTTTTCTTACTTTTTTAGGTGCTTTAATTGTATACGATAATTGCTTTATTTGTTAAACACGATTTAATGTTTCAAATTACGATCTGGATTCTTATACCATATTTACTACACGATTAACTCTGGTTTTGTTTCTGGAGTTGAAAAATCTTTTTTAAAACGCATAGATGATATCGAACACCAGGTAATCAGGCACACGACCTCCTCTACCATTACTTCATTATTTTTTAATAACTTATACCAAAACCGGGAATGTAAGCAATTAAATAACCCCATTTGTTAACAAACTTTTGTAATTTTGCGTTTGCAGAATTAGGTTTCTTGGTTTAACTACTCCTATTCCACACAAGTGCATTCTTAAAAGGACTCCTTCAAAATGGGGAGTGAAGATCTAAATTGCTTTGTTCGTCTATTCTTTTAATATACTGTGAAAATGTACCATTCTTTTGGCAGCAAGATTTAAATATAATATAACATGGAAATTTCCTTGTTGTAGATGTGAATATTTAAATCAGATTAGCAATATTAAATTATTTAAATAGTTAGTCTCAATTTTTATCTTATTATAGAGCTTTTTTTAGGCTAATTGATAATAAAATTATTATGAATTTATCATATAAAAAGTTATTATTTAAAATTTATGTAGTACTTGAATCATCTTGTATCGTTGTTTTTTCACGTGCCTCACGGGCTTTCTTAAGATTCTCTTTGACAGGTTCAGTATTGCAATAATTTGCTGAATTGGCAATAGGAGTTGTTGCAAACCAACCTGCGGGGTAATATCCAACACCTTTAAGAGGAACAAAGTTTTACGGTTTTGATTGACCTTGAAAATCCTTTGAGGGATGCAATGTTTGACTTGGATTTTGAAGTGATCCTTTACCATGTGTTGGTTGTCCTTCATAAAGAACTTCTTTTGAGTTATTTGGATTTTGTTCAGCTGGATCAATCAAAGCTAAATGGTTGCCGTGATGCACTCCTTTAGTCGCATTAGCCAGATCGCTCTGATGAGGAGGTAACACACGACGTGCCTCAGTAACATAAGGTCTAGACAAAACTTTACCAAAATTACGCAATGATGCCATTAAAGTACTAATTGAAATATTACTTTCTATATCAAAAAAAAAGAATTTTTGAGTAATATAATACCATATTATTATTTGAATAAGTAAAATAAAATAGTTTAAGTAAGTCATAATATTAAAATATATCTGAAAATAAGTAGATATTTTGGCTTGGATATGCCATTCTTTAGTAAGATGATACATATCTACATCAGAATATCCCATTAAGCGTCCTTTTTCGGTTAATATGAAAGAAATTTCACGACCTTTTGTTTTAACTAACCCCCAAATTTTGGGATGTTTATTTTCTAAGTTAGCAGAAATTAAGGAACGTATATAATTTGAACATCCTTGTTGAAATGTAATAAAATAATAATTGAAAAAAGATAGTATCCAAACAACAAACATTACAGGAGCCATATATATAAGATTACGTAAATCCTCATTATAAAATACACAATAAAATAATAAAACTGTAATAAAGAAACGTAAAAAATAAAAAAGAATAAAATGTAACACAAAAAAACATATACGAAACAAAAAAGAAGAATATAATAAATCAATTAGTTTAACACAAAAATCACCCATAAAAGAGTTATTCCAAGAATAAAGAAACAATCTAACTTGTTCTTTAAGGTAGGGAAAAGAAAAAAAGACTATATAAAAGGAAATATCAAACTTAAAAAATTTAGTTATAAGAAAGCATAAAAGAAAAAAGATACTAATAATAAACAAAATAAAATATCTATATTGAGATATTCGTGACAAATTTTCTATATAAATAGGGTAATTTAAACCTTTCATAATAATATTAAAACTTAATAAATATAAAAAGAATTGTAAAATATTTATCATAAAAAAAATAAAAGAATTAAATGACATAGGTAATCCTCTCCATGAATAAATTATTTGATATAACAAATAGTTGAAAGATATTAATATATTCATAAGAATAATAATGTTAGTTTTTAAATAGAGTTCTTGAGATGCCACAGAATTGTAAGATATTAAAGAAGAAATAAAAATCATTAATCCAATAATAAAAAAAGGATTTGCAATAAGAAAATTTTTAGTTTTAAGAAAACCATTTTTATGTAAAATAAAGAAAAAAAAGGAAGACAACATAGTTGCTAGGTCATCTTGTATATTTTACAGCAGTTTTGAAATATATTGTTAAAGAGATTAAATGAATAATATAGTTAAAATTGATATATTACAGCAATGATTATTAAATACCATCCATAGCAATAAATTCTTTCTTAAACCAAGTTTGGTTTCAAATACATGTTTTTTTGTATTTCTAGTATATTTTATAATTTTGCATGTTTTAACTGTAAATAATAGATAGTTTTATTAAAATTTAAGTAATACTTTTTATTTTAGTTCCTTTTTAACAATTTTGTTTTTTTTATTTAAAATCTAAACTTTTATTATCCTTAGATTTATAAGAAATTAAAGCATTTATTAAAATAAGTAAAAAATCTGTAGTAATAGTAGATCGCTTAAAATCTATATCCCATAGCACTATAAATAAATCTTCGAGGGATTGAGAATTAGGCTTAATTCTTGATTCTAAGTCATGTGAAGTCATACCCCTGGTAGGTCTCATGAGTTGATCAAAACAATACACAGAATTTTCAAGATTGTCAAATCCTGACCATTCAAGATTATTATTGTAGAACTTAAGTATTCTATTATATTCCTTTAAGCAATTATCGCTAGCTTTGGTATAGATGTCATAATAATTATTATCTTTTAGATTTGCAATCTCAGCTAGTTTTAAATCACGGAACAAAATACTTAGCATTTGTAATCCACTAGATGAAGCATCCTTTTGTACATAGCTACAAAGATCCATATCTGCAAGGCCTCTATGTTTTAGTTGCTCCCTGTATATAAGAGAATGTACATAGAATAATCTTTTCGACTTTTTAACATTTTCAAGAAGATAATTTAAAAGCATATTTTGGTTTATAAAATATTTGTTATCTGTTATTAAATCTCGCAACGTTATACTATTATTATTGTTCAAATAACTATCAATATATTGTAAGCTATAATTATCCTGCTCCTTTTCTAAATCTAATTTACATAAATTATCAATAGCTATGTTAGTTTGATTAAAGGAGAGACAAGACTTTATAACAGTTAACTCATTAACCGTTATAATTGCGCTTGCATTTGGGTTATATAAACTTACAATAGTAAGTGTAAATAAATAGGTCAAATAATAATGACAGTCTTTTCAAAATGTTATTTTAAATTAAAAAAAAACATTTTTATGTAAAATAAAGAAAAAAAAGGAAGACAACATAGTTGCTATGCCATCTTGTATATTTTACAGTAGTTTTGAAACATACTGTTAAAGAGATTAAATGAATAATATAGCTAAAATAGATACATTACAGCAATAATCATTACATATTCACAATAACAATAAATTGTTTTTTAAACCAAGTATTGTTTTAAATACATGTTTTTCGTTTTTTTTAGTAATTTTGTGTGAAAAGCATGGGATTTTTGATTAAATTAAACCATTTTTTAATCTTTAAATCGGCTTGCATTTCTTCCACTTTTTTGGATAATCTAGAATTGGGTTTAGGTATAATTTTTAAAGAAGTTAATAAATAATATGTGAATATTATTGCGCTCAAGATGAAAATAATGAATAAGCATTTTAGATTTATATTTTCCAAATTAATATCCTTAGGTAAACGTATGCAAATAAATCTATTGCAGATTATAAAAAATCCCAATAAAAAACTAAAAATAATATTTAATATTATGTTAGCTTTTATTTTCATATTGTTTGATTTCATTTATGATATTTTGATGAGTATTAATTTTTTGCGTGGCACTAATATCTTGTTTAGTAGGATTCACATCATAAGCTTTCTTATAAAAAACGTAGTTTTATTGTTTAGGCTGGCCATTAAAATCTGTTTGAGAAACAGGTACAGTTGTTTTATCTGTTTCATAGGCAGGCGATTGCCCACGAGTTGCATGACCAACTGCTCTTTTATTCACTAATGTACCACAAAGACCTATACATAGAAGCAAGACCGTTACAACCAGGTTGATCACAACGCTAACGATGAAATTTACGATGACGTATCTTTTTAGGTCCTAAAGCTGGATTATTTTTGAAAGCCTTGGAAAAATTGTCTGCTTGATTAACAGTATATTTAGTATAACCTCTATTAAACATGTTTGCATTAGGTTTAGAGACACGTTTAATTCTTCTACTCAACATAAAACGTTTAAAAATATACTTTTTATTAGAAATGCAAAAATTAGTAGAAATATTAAAAGTAGAAAAGCCAAGCAGTATTTTTGTAATGGGTTTGCATAATTTGGTGGAAGCAACGCAATACTTTTTATAAACGCGTCTATGTGCCTTTTTTCTTATTGTTTTGAGCAAGTTATTAAGTTTTCTTTTATTATTTTCATGAAAACGATTAAATCTATGTTGTATTCTATTATATTTTTATTTAGTTTTCAAGAAACGTGTTATTTTTAATTGTTGGTATTTAAGATAAATATCTTTTTGAGCTAAAACCGAGTAAATATCGCTTAATGAAATTTCTTTTAATCCTTTAATTTTGTCTTATGTGTCGCGTAAACTTCATTTTTATAGAGCTTTTATTATTTTTTCCTTGATTTAAAAAAATAAGAGTAAGAAGCATTTTTGATACTATACAAGGATTTTCATTCTTACAATACCAGATACAGGAAAAATATCAATTATCATTGAAAGAAACTTGCAATTTACCTTCGATAAAGCCATTTTGTTACTATATATTGATAACATCTTCTTTTTATCGATTTTTTATTTTTAATATCAATATTAAAATTTATAAAAGTGCTTTAAGGTTTATAAGGTGAACTATAGGATCCATGAAACCTCTGATTTTATTAGTCCTTTGTTTACGTTTAGATAGCATATCTAATTCTATTCTTAATCGTTCCAAGAATACTTCAAATAAAGCTTTTTTTAAATCTGGTATTAGATACGCATTGTCTACATAATAACGTACGATGATTGTTTTTACATACACTTGAATATCTTTCAAGGTTATTTTATCAATTATTGAAACATACTATATTTTTCGAATAATCAAACGTAACAGATCTATATCTACTAAATCTTTTTTTTCTTCTTCTATTATCAAATTTAGATGAAATTCAAAATATTCAAATAAATACACAATTTTTTTCTTCTGCGGAATAGATTTTTGTTATTTTTAATATATTATAGGGCAATTCGATTAATATTTCCGTATTCAGCAAGAATAGTTCAGGTTTTAAAAGAATTAAATAAAATAAATAACCTTCTAATATCACTAGTATCCAATATGGTATACTATATTTAATATTATATATGTATTTAGAATACTCTTCATCTTTGGTAAATTCTTCGTTGATAATACCATAATAAATGTTGGCCGTACATATTAACATTAATAGATTTGGAAAAAATAATATTAAATTTGATACTTCTGTATTAAAAATATTTATTATTAGATTTATTTTATAGAAAATAAAGATATTTATAATAAAGAAAGCTAAAAATATAGTAAATCTTAAATACATAAAAGTTGTTTTACGATCTATTGCAGAAAAACTAGGATCCTTTGTAATATTTCTTAAAACGCATGCAATTATACCAAACTCACCAGTATCACGACCTGTGTTGTGAGAATAAAACAAACTATCATTCTGGTTTGATTTTTTATTATTACTATAAAGCTCTTCTTCTAGAATATATGTACGTTGCGCAGAATATGGAAAATCATTTTTATAAAAGTATTTACTTAATTTTTGACTAACACTAATATCAACACTATGCTCAAATTTAAAAGCATTACGAATTATATAATATATTACATATATATATGTGGCATAATTTATTATATATATTTGTCTATTATATATATCATATAATATACATAGAAACAAGCACATTTGAGGAATAAATTTGAATAACCCTGAGCTAACATGTTTGGATAAAAACTTGAATAATTTTGCATTTAAATAAAATAAGTTTGCAATTAAAATATATTTTTTAGATATCATCATAGTTTTGGTAAGGATTTTTTGAAAGTAAATATTTTTATAGATTTCATTATAATAGGACCATTCTTCATAATCTAGAAGAGTATCTTTGTAGTCATCAAACTCACCCTCAAATAATTTATCATGAAAACTTTGCGTTGCAATTCTATAACTTAAAATCCAAAAAAATTTACAAATGTACTGACCAATAGGCACCCAATAATAGTACAGTTTCCCCCAGTAATTACCTAATACAATAAAATTTGTTGTAAAAAAACTTATTAAATAAATTCTTAATTTTATAACTTCTTTATAGAACAATATTTGTAATAGAATTTTATAAAAAAAAACACTTAAGAAACAGGCAATGTATTTAAAAATAATTATTATAATAAAACCATAATTTATAATAACTATTGACTTGTCCAAACGCATTAATATCGATAATTGTCCAAGAAACATATATCTTATTATTAAAAATAACATTATAGTTCCTAAAAAATACATCAAACAAGCCAATATTGTATATTTCATATTAGTAATATAATATCTATCAATATATTTCAAAAATAAGGGATAAGAATTTTTTAATTCTTCGTAGGTAGGTTTAAAATAGCGTTTATTGCGAAAATAATCAGCAACCAAGACGGCTATTAACAAACTTAAAGTAATAAAAAATAAGGTTGATAAAGTAAGATTAAAAAGGAGGCTCATTTGTTTTCTATATATTCTATAGCTTTTTGTATAGAAGGTTGCATTTCTTCTGGGAAATTTTTAATCATTCTTTGTATCAATTTTCGATGTTCTTTTTTATCAAAGGAATTGGTGTATAAAATTTCTTTAATTTCTTTTGTAGAAAAAATGTTTTGATATTGTAAATGTTGTTTATGAAAAGTAATAAAGGATGTATCGATTCCAGGATCAAAGCTAATACCTAAATTAATTGATGCGGAAAGGTCAGGATTTAATATAGCCTCTCGTATTGAAGCATAAATATCATCAAAACCTGACTTAATTTTTTTTTTACATGGGAATATTAAAGACACAATAATAATAATAAATATCAAATATATAGGATAATAGGCAATAAGATCCTCTAAACGTAAGGTTAAGGGTAAAGTCTTGTCAGTTCTAGTACGTAAAAAGCGATTACAAAAATATAAGGAAAACAAGATACAGCCAAACATAATTAAAGTATATTTCTGATAAAAAGATCTAAAATTAGCTAATATTTTCATTATTATTGTAAATAAGGAAGATTATCGAGATCCATAAGAAGAAGGTTAAGAGCAGTCTCACGTTTTAACAATATTTCTGATAATTGTATTGTTAAATCCAAAAACTCTTCTTGAGTCATTTGAAAATCCACACCCGGCGTATTTAATAAAACAGTTTGTACTATTAAAAATGCTTTTTGTGGAAAAATTTTTGTTAAAAGAAAAACAGGTAAAACCTCAAATGCAATTTTAGATATGCATAATACAAATATTAATACTTTAAGGAACTGAATTATGCCGTAAAAGGAACTTGAATATAAAACAAACTTTTCGCCAAACAATAGAAGTTCTGGATTTTCCGAGATTGTCTCTGCCAACGTAATTAAAAAAGGCATATAATTTCTTATATCTGCTAAAGATAAATTCAAAATACTTTCATTTATGGAACCTTTAACAATTTGTATAATGAATTTTTGTTTTTCTATTGTTAAGTTTTGTTTTACTAAGACAGTCTCTAAGTATTGAATACAAAAATTTAATTTATAATTATGACTATAATTTATCTGTAAAGAAAAAAATTTATTTTTTAATAGAAAATCTTGTATATCAGCAATAGAAAATAAAAACGCATTCATACTACCCAAATAAAAGCTAATAATAGTAAATAAAGTAAAAAACCAGAAAATAAATGTAAAATATACAACCTTCCTATTTTTTTTATGTTTTAGAAATGCGATTACTATTGCTAATACTAATAAAATAAAAGCAAGATATAATAAATTTATATTCAAAGAATTTATTTGAAAATTTAATGTAAACCATGATGAAATATATTGTGCATACAAAATTACAAATAATACTATTATAATTTCTATTAAATTTTGTATTATATTAAAAATTTTCATTTTTTAAATAGCCAAATAAATATTCTTTGTATAAAAGAATGTTCTTGTTGTTTAGGGTTATTTGCATATTTTTTCAAATAATCGAGCACCGCATCTCTTATATTTTGCAGAGAAGTATCCTGAGTAATTTTTATAATTTCTTTTATTTTTTCTTTTACTGCGGTCCAATCCCAATTTTCCATTTGATCAAAATGTTCTATATTATTAAGTATGTTTAAATATTGTTCTAAATAAGCTTTTTTATCTTCTATGGTATAATTTTCTATAATTTTAAAACACTTTAAATCTAAAAGTATTTCATCTGGCATACTTGTAATTCTGTTTTTTAATAGTATAAAATATAATAATATTATTTGAATAACAATAAGAAAGTAAAATAAATTATAATAATATTTATTTATTTCATATGTAAATGATTTTGGTATCTCATAAAAAATCCTGCTTTCAAATAAATAAGTAATAATAAGCAATGGGAATAAAATTACATTTGCATTTAATTTGTAAATATCAAATATAAAGATTTGATACTTCGAATAATTATATAAAATAAAAATACTTGCTAAAAATAATAATAATAATAAGTTAAAACGTTTAGCTCTTGAAAAAAATAATTTATTTGCCTTTTTTCGTTGTTTATCTAGAACATAGTAAACTTGAAAATCTTCTTTAAAATATTCTATTATTTCAGTTCGATGATGTAAAACCTTTGATAATTCATCAAATTTTATTTTAATATTATCTGAATTTATAAGCAATTGTTTTCGTAAAAACAAATATTGCACTTCATTTTTATAAAATAAATTACTAATAATTGTATCATATACCACATCTTTTACATATAAGAATTTACGATATTTTCTTATGGTATTTATGAATAAAAATATCAATGACATGTAATAAATATAAAATAAACAACCATAATATAAATCATAAATTAGAATTAAAATAATAATTGTATATGGTAAATAATAAAAAAAACGACTAATATATGAAGATACTTTCATAGAATAATGACTAAATTTTTTAAAAATATAACTAAGATATTTTTTTTGTTTTATAAAAACATTATTTTCGTAAAGATTATCACAAAATATTGCGCAATTTCTGCTAATGTCGGCTAATTTCATGTCATTATCGCGTATTATATCGTTTAAAGAAACATACCAAATTTTTTGATATAAATAAAAATGTAATTGTATCAAATATGAATAAAAAACAGTGTTTAAAATCTGAAAGTATAATATTATAATCCCCATAAAAATAAAGATATTTAAAATATTTACTATAATGAATGAATCTACAGAAATATCCACTATCTTTGAGACACCTAAAAATTGTATTCTAAATATTACAAAAATTAAGGTATTTAATATAAAATACACTACAACCATAAAATATACAAAATAAATATCTTTAATATAATATTTATCTAGATTTATTAGAAAGGATTTTTTGTCATGATCGTTTGGATTAAAATTGTTTTTTTTATAAAAGTTCATTAAAATAACATATAAAGTAAAAAAAAATATAAAAAGGCTTAAATTTGTAAGGATCATGATTCTAATTCAAAAAGTCTTTGCATATTTTTAGCTAATTGATATTGCATTGTTGCAGGCATTTTTGTCATAATAAGTATCAGAACCTCCTTCCACGCATTCACATTAGCGCTTTGACCTGTATAAGGCACTAATTGATCTATTTTTAGCTTTTGTTGTAATTCAACTAACACTAAAGTTAATTCAGGATTATTCCCATAAAACTCATTAAAACAAAAATCTGTATCCATTTCGGCAAGTCGGCTACATACAAAAGATTCTATTTTTGAATTCGAGTCTATTTCTTTTTGTAGAGCTTGAAATGTTTTTAATCTTTTGTTTAAATCTGGTAATTTTATTATTTTTGACAATTGTATCTTAAATTTTTGTAAAACATTTTCTTCAAGTTCATTTTTAGTTGCATTTATACAATTTCCAAGGTCTCCCATAAATCGTTTCATATATATAATATCATCATATTGTGTTGTTAATGAAAGATGGCCTTTACAAGTAGGAAGTTTAATTAATGCATTAGTTTTTAATTTAACATCATAAAACATTGTTTTTTCTATTGATGCATCAATAGTTTTTTCAACACGATAATCAGGATGAGGTTGTTTTGTTAATTTATATGCAATTGAAGCGAAATGCGTTGTTGTCACATCATCTGGGTTCTGTGCTATGACCTTTAAATTTTGATTATTTTTAATTAAAGAAGAATATAATGTTTTTTTAAATACAAAAGCTTCAATAATATTGTTAATTTTTATAGAAATATTTTGAAAAGCACTATAATCAACAATATTTTCGGTAATTGCTGATAAAATAATAGGAGAAAAGTTAAAATTGGCCATAAGACTTGACATTATATGTTGTATTAATGGATAATAATATATACTATCAAGTGCATGACTTTTCATTAAAAGTTTTTCTATTATTACTACAATATCGTCTTTAGTTTCAATTTTATTTGTAGCAAGCAAATAACAAATTTTTATTCCTATAATCAATATGGTATCACTATTTTCGCAATTATTATAAAAGTCAGGAGGTGCCTGATAAATGCCTGATATATTAGTAACTATTGTTTTTAAACCTTTGTTCATTGGATATAAAAGAGATTCATTTTTTTTATGAAAATAACTATAAAATATGACAGGATTTGATGGGTTATTTAAAAGATAATCCCGTTTTGCTTTTTCTTGTAAAACTTTAAATAAATGACAAGACGTTTTTGAAAAAAGCATATTACTACTCCTATTAAACATTTTCGATACAGCAGTAACAGTAGATAATCCGGAACCCGGATAATAACGCTTAAAAATGTTATTAAAAGTTTGGTGTTTAATAACAGTTGTTTTACTTCTGGAATAAGAATTAAGAAGTATTCCATTAAAGAATAGATTTGTGGGTTTTTTACCCGTGTTTATAACATTATATTTTAAATGAAAGCAATTAGTTGCTTTCTTATTGTTTCCGAAAGCTAATAATATATTGTTTCTGAAGCCATATTTATAAAAATAATGATATTGATGTTTCATAATATTTTCTTTAGTAATTTTTATCATAATTATACAATAAGGTAAATTAACTGACTTGTATAGTCCAGCAGCAGATTCTTCTACCACTGGCAACGCTTTTGCCAGAGTCTTAGGATAACATAAGAGAACAACTTTCAGCATTTTATTTTTGACAGATGGTTGAATTGCCAATAAATCCCCAATAGCTTTTTTAGGCATAAAGACAGTGGTTTTTGATCGTAATAATTTAAAGTAAGGATCGTTAAAAACACAAGGCTTAGATTGATTATAAGAGCATGGTAATTCAAGTGGATTATGAGTATGCTTCTTAAACAAAATGAGGTAATTTGTGTTATACATAACACTAGTATGAAAATTTGGTTTTCAAAAACCAAAAAACCTAATAATTCAAAAAACGAACAATGCCGAAAATAAGACGCTAAATTAATGCCAAAAAGACCGACATTCAGCAAATAATTTTGAAAATACCAACACCTGTTAATTAATGACAAACAATCAAAAATACATCGAACAATTACATTATATGGAATTCTTTCTACTTTCCTTTGAAAATAGAGTGCTAAAAACAACTTTGGTAGAAACCAAATTCTTAAACAAAAGGCTTTTTTTACTTTAAACTTTTTCTTTTATCGGTTATATTTTCTGTTCTTTCTATTTTACGTTGTGAATAGAGTGCTATGTTTGTTATACCAATGAAAAAGTGTCTATGAAAAAGCCTGAGATGCCTTTTTAACGTTTCTCTTGTTCGCATGCTTATTTTAACAGTGCCTTTATTTTGTTAAAGCTTTTTTATTGATATTAAATAATACTCTTATTATAAATAAGATCACATTTGAAACAACCTAAAAAGTAATATTTGTTTCAAATGTTCTTTCCCAATCATTACCTTCATCGATAATATTCCAATTATATCCTCCGGAACCATTTCATATGCCTAATTGCCTTGTAATTACGCCTCATAATCACCTCATATTGAAGCTTGATAACACTCAGCAATTAGATTTTGACTAATATACTAATAGTATCCTTAACGCGGATTTTCTTAGTATATTTCATAATCTTGAAATGTACTGTCCCTTTGGAACGGTTATGCTTGTAACCCTCAGCATAACGGTGTTTGGGTATTACTTTCGCTCCATCAATTCTGTTTTAGTTTCATATCATTTTAACAAAAATGATATTCACAAAGATACTTGAGTAAACTCTTATCGTACCTCCTCGAACTTTACATCTATTACGATGTCGTAAGTCGACTTCTAATGCGTTTTCACAAGGCCATTCCGTCTGCTATGTATTACATTAGGACATTTTTATCGGAAACTCGGACCCATGATCAAACTCACATTTATGGAAATTTACCAGTTAAAATTATTACATTTGCCCCTTGAGAGAATCGACTCTCGTCTGCAAACTGAAAATCTGATGTCTTACCACTAAACGAAAGGGCAGTTTTGGCCTCAGTAGAATCGAACTACCGACGATACTTATGAGGCAATCGTTTTTCCACTAAACTATAAGGCCATTATAAAATTACATTTTTATTTAAATAGAAGCGTTGCTTAATATAAGAATAATTTAAATTAATAATATCTAAAAGCCCCTTGAGCGAAATTATATCCCTGCCACTCTGAAACCGTAACGAACTTTAGTAGGCTTTCTAATCAGAGTGCGATTAAAGTATTATAAGAATTAATAACCACTTAGGTGCTAAACTATAAGTTTTCGTGAGCGTAATCATGATATAACATTACTTTACGTTGAATGCTAAAGAAGGACTAGTTTAAAAAAAGTAAATAAAGGATTTGCATATAAGTTTCATTATAGTTTTTTGATCAACAAAGAGTTTTTTTTGTTATTCGAGGAATCAAATAGCTTATTGTTTTTTTCTTATAAAATACGAGCCTGTCGTATTTATCAACAAAATTGGCTCTAAAAAACAAACATCAGCACGTCTTTCCATTATAAAAGTCTGTGTTTTTTAGCGGATGTTTGCGAATATGAGCAAACAATTTTCTTAATGATATCTTGTTTGACGTAATGATAATAAAACCGCATATTTTTGCTAAAAAATGAAAGCTACACGAAAATTATATGGCTTTGGATACGTTTTTTAGGTTTTTCGTTAATGAATATATGAAGCCATAACACGGCGTTTTTTAATTCTGTTTTTATTTTTCTTCTTTTGTACTATATTTGTATTTTTCCATATTTTTCGATTATATTTGCGTTTTTTCCTTTTATGAAAATAATGTATGCCTTCTTTAAAACACCTGTGCGGAAACTCTTAAAAGAATGTAACATCATTTTTTTGTTTTGTAAAGCAGACGTCCCCAAATATCCACACAGAACGTCGATACTTTTTATAACGTAAAGTAAACTATTTCTATTATAGTTTGTATATATTTACCATAAATATAAAAATTAATTTAACAACTTTTAATAAAATGAAATATTTAAGTACGACATTATGATTCTTAGACTGAATTTTAATTTGTTAAGTTAGAAAATATCGTGTTTAAATAAAATAAAATAAAACCTTGATTACGATTTAGCACGTACTGGCAATGGAATTTTCAAGATCTGCTTCTCCTTTGATGGAAGGTTTATTGACTTACATCATAATATTTATTTCTTTTAATTTTGATTTTGGTGTTGTTACTCTTTAATTGTATCTATTTTAAAAGATACTCTTATATTTGGATAAACCAACTAAAGAAAATATAATAGACAAAAACAATATTTTTATTTTCTAATATTAATCATGGTACGTTTTAGAAATCGTTGGACTTTAATACCCTCTTTTATTTATTTGCCATAGCAATACCATATTTTCTCTTCTTTATTCCATGGAAGAAATTTTGAACCTCAAATGACATTAAAATTATGCTAATCAATGGTATGGAGTTTCGAATATGGTAATTAGGACTTGAATGGGATTCTTATATGATAATGAACCTGATTTGCTTGAAGGTGAACACGCTTATTGACTGTGATAAC